>CEVR01029260.1_pt1 | contig 12021 bp, 6 predicted proteins | sample 356541 | NCBI WGS metagenome assembly CEVR01 (sample SAMEA2623734, study PRJEB7988) | marine metagenome | isolation source: saline water (ENVO:00002010), including
CGAAACTATATCTTTCAGCAGATGTGACTTTCTTAGATGATGAACAAGAATTAACTGAATTTCAACAAACTGAATTAAGGTCTACACTTAATGACATATTGGGCAAAATTGGTGGAATATTACAAATTGAAAAGGATACCTTAGAGGATTGGATTGAAGATAGAACTGCGACGGTTATTGATGAAAGTTCATCATCTATGTTTGCAGTTGCTGCATTAACTATTAGTGACCCTGAATATAAGTATCAATTATTATCATGTTCTGAACTGAAAGATGTATTCTTACAATTAACAAGATTTCTTGCAGAAATAGATGTTTAACTCAATAGATTGATAGCGTGACCTTCAAAACTCCAACGCCTGTGGTTTAACCATGTCCGTTCATGGTCAAGCCAAGAAGGTTACAACTCATACGCTTCAAGAAATGAAGCGTGCTGGTGAGAAAATCACCATGCTTACCGCATATGATTACTCACTAGCGAAATTGGTTGACAATGGAGGAGTGGATGTAATTCTTGTAGGAGATTCCGCATCAAATGTAATGGCTGGACAAGTTACTACAGTGCCGATGACTTTGGATCATATGATATACCACGCTCAATGTGTAAAGCGAGCTGTTGACAGAGCACTAATTGTAGTGGATATGCCATTTGGAACCTACCAAGGTAATTCTGCAATTGCTCTTGAATCTGCTATTCGAATCATGAAAGAAGCAGAAGGTCATGCTGTCAAATTAGAAGGTGGGGATGAAATTGTTGAATCGATTAAGCGAATCCTAACTGCTGGCATTCCAGTAATGGGACACCTTGGACTTACTCCTCAATCAATTTACAAATTTGGCACATACAGTGTCAGAGCAAAGGAAGATGATGAAGCGGCCAAGTTGATTGAGGATGCTAAAATCCTTGAAGAGGCTGGTTGCTTTGCTATTGTGTTGGAAAAGATTCCCCGTGAACTAGCAAAGAAAGTTAGTGAAGCGATTAACATACCAACCATTGGAATCGGCGCTGGCCCTGATTGTGATGGACAAGTATTGGTATTGCATGATTTGCTTGGCATAACTATGGACTTTTCACCAAGATTCCTTAGAAGATATCTAAATCTTGCAGAATCGATTGATGGTGCAGTTAAACAATACTGCGAAGATGTTCGAACAGGCGATTTCCCTAATGATTCTGAGAGTTATACATCATAGACCCATGCTATAAACTAGCAAAGCGCCAGAAAATGATCCAATATCAACAGCAAATGCATGCCATACACCATACCTAAACGGTGGCAAATCATACCTACCCCAAGAGGTAGAAATCCAAACCCATAGTAACAAAGCACCATAGCCGCCACAAAATAATGCTCCCCAACCAGAGAACCAAACAATAAAGAAAATTGAACCTGGTAAAGCAATACCCATGCTGTATTCATACCATCTTGATGCATCTCCTCTAACCAGTATGAAATAAAGTAATGGTGAAAGAAGTATTGACGTTAAAATTGCTCCTTGAGGTGGTGAAGGCCAACTATATTCAGGAGTGATATATTGCTGGAAGACAATTCCTACAATCATACCAAATAATGCTGGTGCGATAATGTGTCTTATTCCAGTATCAAAATCAATACCTCTTACACGGTCTAACTCTGATTCATTGGACGAACTTGCATACTGAGAAACCTCAATTTCTAACTCGTCCATAATTCATCCAATCAGCGCTGGTGTTTGAGCCTTAGGGCAAGGATATTATCCGTTTATGATATAGGCAACCTACTCATAGCGTGCAACATGGCGCAGGGCGAGATTGTTGCAGGCTGTTTAGCACCGCATCCACCTCACTTGGTATATGCTGAGAATCCAGAGCAGAATGAACCGGTTGCAGAGGGTGGCTGGGAACAACTTAGATGGGGTTATGAACGGCTTAGAGACTCGCTAAAAGGGATAGAATATGATGCGATAGTAATTCTATCGCCACACTGGCAAACCTATGTTGGAACTCATTTCCTTGGACTAGATAATTTCCAAAGTCTTTCTGTAGATCCTATTTTCCCTAACCTATTTCGCTATCACTACGACATGAATGTTGATGTTGAACTTGCTCAACAAATTCATGACAAAGCCGACAAAGCAGGTTTGACAGTCAAGATGATGACTAATCCTGATTTTAGAGTAGATTATGGAACTATTACCACAGGTCACATGTTTAGACCACAATGGGATAAGCCATTGGTGGTAATTTCCAGCAATCGCTCAAGTGCATACTATTCAGTTGAAGTTATGCAAGAAATGATGATAGAACTTGGTAAAGCAACACGTGAAGCGATTTTGGAAAGTGGAAAGAAAGTTGTTGTATTGGCAAGTAACTCATTATCTCATCGCCATTTCACCACCGAATCAGATATTCCAGAAGATATGAGCAAAGAGCACATTACTAGTCATGCTATGCATTTGTGGGATATGCGAATTATTGACTACATGAAATCAGGTCAATGCCAGAGAATAATTGATGAAATGCCTGAATTTACCGAACAAGCGATTGCTGAAACAGATGGTGGAGCATTTACTTGGTTGCTATCTACTTTGGAAGTCCCAAACTATCCAGCAATCCTCCACGGATACGGTACAATTATTGGCACTGGTAATGCAATCGTTGAGTGGCCAGTCTACAAACACAAGGAGGCATGAAAATGACCAATGGCGAGATTGTTGAATCATTTGTTGTGCCTGTCCATCCACACACTGTACTGGCACCTGAACAAAATGAGGGTTGGAGCAGGTTAAGAAAAGCATATGATGATGCTGCAAAAATTATCCAAGATAGTGGTGCAGATTTATTGATTATTTATTCAACCACTTGGCCTAGTATCATCGGCCATCAAATCATTTCAGACCCTAATCCTGAATGGGTAATGGTAGATCATGACTTCCATGAGTTAGGTTCAATTCATTACTCATTCAATATTGATGTTGAATTTGCCGAACAATGGAATGCAGAAAACAAATCACGTGGATTACAAAGTCGATGTGTGAACTATCATGGTTTTCCGATTGACGTAGGTTCAGTAGTTGCACTTACTCTACTAAATCCAGAAAATAAAATACCAGCAATTATCGTTTCGTCTAATGTTTATGCTGACAGGAGTGAAACCACAGTCCTAGCTAAAGCATGCCGAGATTTGGTCAAAAGAACTGGACGTAAAGCTGTGGCAATCACCGCAATGTCACTTTCAAATAGAATGTTCACTGAACATATAGACCCCAAAAATGACCGCATCCATTCTTTGAAAGATGATGAATGGAATCAAAAGATATTGGAATTTTTATCTGAAGGTAGGCTTGAGGATGTTGGCCAACTCTCAAGAACTATTCAGCAACAGATACGTGTTCAAAAAGTGGTTAATTTCAAGCCAATGTGGTGGTTATCTGCAATGAATGATAATCGAAATAACTTGACTGGTAACGTTCTTGCATATGAGGGAATTCACGGCGCAGGTTGTGCGGTGGTAAATCTCAATCCTACGCCCTCTGGATTTGGTGACAAAGAATATGATGAAGATGATGTTGAAATTTTTGCTGGTGAAAGGGGCGTATTGGACTCTAACACACAACAAGAAAGTACGATAGAAACATCTGATGGACCTGCATTATGGGAGCCTACTAAGGCTGAAGGTTCAGTAAATACAGATGCTGCTCCAAAACCTGTTGGTGCATATCCGCATGCAAGAAGAGTTGGTGATTTGATTTACTTGTCTGGAGTTGGCCCAAGGCAGCCTGGAACTAATGAAATTCCTGGTGGGCCAATTCATGACAATAGCGGGAAACCTCTCAACTATGACATAAAAGAACAAACTCATGCTGTTGTCAACAATATCGCTAGAATTCTCGAAGAAGCCGGTTCTTCACTTGACAAAGTTCTCGATGTGACTTCTTTTTTAGTAGACATGGATCGTGACTTTCAAGGCTACAATGAAGTTTGGGCAGAAACATTAGGCAAAGTAGGACCTACCAGAACTACCTTAGCAATAAGGGCGTTACCAACACCAATTGCCGTTGAGATGAAAGTTATCGCCAGTATTTGAATTACCGGATTTCGGACATAATCATTAGATTTCTTTAGTAATCAATAACTACTGTCGGTTGTTACCGCCCAATATTGATATGTATTTGTTAGGAATACGGTAATTTACCAAAAGGAGGTGAGATTTCAATGGACATAAAATCAACCGCAGACAAATTGCTGAAGGGTGATGTTTCGGGCGTTGTTGATGATGTTAAATCAACAATTAAAAGATCATTGACATTAGTTGGAGTAATTATTGTTACAGTAGCAGCAAGTATTGGCTCAGGGTTATTTGTCCTCCCCTCTTTTGCTGCCGCAGTAATGGGACCAGGAATTTGGTTAGCGTTTTTACTGGCCGGAATCGTGTTTTTACCTGGTGTTTTGTCAAAATCAGAACTGGCTTCTGCAATGCCCGTAAATGGTGGTGCATATGTATACCTCGAACGATCATTCGGACCAATTATTGGAACGATTAGTGGTTTAGGATTATGGGCTTCATTTCTACTGAAATCTGCCTTTGCATTGATTGGTTTTTCCGCTTATATGTATGCCGTAACAAATTATCTTGACATATCTACCAACGCTACATTTGTTATTATGTCTGCACTAGCAGCGATCACCATACTCAATATCTTTGGAATTAAGAAAGTCAAAGCATTTCAAACACCAATCTTGGCATTGACTACAATATTAATTCTAGTAATATGTTTCATCCAATTATTCGATGCAAGTTTTGATTTTTCTCGCCCCATTGACGGAGCATTTGATGTTTCAAGAGATGACCCAGTATTGGTCGCAGAGGCTGCTGCGTTAGTGTTTGTAGCTTATGCAGGAATATACAAAGCAGGGGCTTTGGGTGGAGAAATTAAGGAACCTAAAAAGAATCTACCTGCTGGTATGCTATTATCTCTACTACTGATCACTTTGCTATATGTAGTTGTTACATTCATCATGATGGGGGCTGTAGAAGGCGAATGGTGGGTTAATTCAGATGGTAGCCCAAGAGAAGATCCAATCTTTGCCTTCGTAGATGCTGTAGCATCGACTGAAATTGGCATTGCTATGGCGCTATTAGCGTTTCTTACAATGATTTCAGGTGCTCTATCTGGATTATTGGCTGCATCAAGATTCTTGTTTGCCATGGCCAAGGATTGTCTTTTACCTGATAATTTAAGTGAAACTAATGAGAAATTTGGCACCCCTCATTGGTCAATTATCATTACAGGTGTTGCTATGGGAGTTTGCATCCTAACATTACCAGTCAAGGATGTTGCTAAATTAGCCTCAGGATTCCAAATTATGGTCATCGTAGCCTTGAATGCTTGTGTTATTGTTCTAAGAAGAGAAAATCAAAAACACGAATGGTACCAACCAGAATTTAAATCTCCATTGTACCCATTTGTTCAGATCTTTGGTATAATTGCGGGTGCAATTCTAGTCTACTTGATGGGTTCTAAAGCCATAATTGGCGCAGTTGCCGCTATAGTTCTTGGACTTTCAACCTACAAAATATATGGTGAAAAGAACTACAAGTCCTTAGAAAATATAAGTTTAGAATCTGAATGAACTTCAATAATTTCACGACACTCTAGTCCAAGAACCATCTGGACCAACATTCCAATATTGGATTTCACCACTGACATCAACGTACCAACCACTGGCACCTTGCTGACTGGCATCTATTGCTTGCATGACTCCTAATCTACCAGCTTCAACTGCTAATCGTGTCTTTTCTTGTGGAGATAGTGTAGGCGCCATATTGGTGGCCTGATTAGATGGTGCTGATTGAGTAACTGCTGCTTCTTTTGGCTCTTCTTCGGAATAATCTTCTTCCTCATCATCATCATCATAGTAGTCTTCATCATCATATTCGTCATCGTCAAACCAATCTCCATCTTCTGGTTCATAATTTGCCCTACGCACCAATACTACCATTGTAGTCAAAATCAAACCAAGCAATACTGCTGCAATTGTCATGGCAGTATTTGTTGAACCAATAGCTCCACCAAGCAAAACAGATTCAACATCAAAGAAGGCTTGAGTGACTAAACCATTCCAAGTAATGCTGCAAGAACGGTCTAAGCCAGATTTTGAAATTTCCAATTCCCAAGTATCAGATGTGATAAATTTGTCAGGACCAGAGGTACAACTAATTGTTGTGTTTTCAGGCTCAACTACTACCTTGTTATTGTTAATATCCACCCCATATACACGCAATAAAGCGATATCTCCTTGCTTGTAATCCTTACTCTCTATTTCACCAAATAATTGAATTGCTTGACCTGGATTAACTATCAATGGAATAGTATGTTCTGCATCATCTTGAGAAAATGTTAGACTATACTCTCCTGATACATTTCCAGTAAAAGTCCAGTATCCCCTACCTGCAATCGATGGAACAAATTCGCCGATTGTTGAATTTAGATTTGTTGATACTGATTCTGCTGGAGCAAGATTATTTCTTGAATCAGAAATTTGGATAAAAATATCTGATTCTACTCCTGATTCAACTACAAAACCTAGCTCTTGATTAGTAATTATTTGTCTAGCTTCGCCTGCAGAAACAGTTAGAGAGACTATAGAAAATACTCCTGCTGCATTAGCTTGAATCTCATGACTGCCAATAGTTGTTGGAATCCAATTGTAATCCAGCAATGACATGCTCAATGTTTGATCTTCGCCATCAATTGTCCAATTAACAAAGATATTACTAAGTTGATTACCATAAGAATCAAAGAATCGAGGATTTAAATCAAATGGAACGTCAATAGGAATCCTTTCACCTTGCCCATTCAATTCAATTATGGCTAGTTCTCCAAAACCTACTTGCTCAATAGACTGAGATTCGAATAAAATACCAGATGTCTCATCAAACCAACTTCCTCTAACCGCAAATGCTCCAACTGAGTCTGGGATTAGAGTGTAGTAATCTTGTTGTGAAACTAATGTTGACTGATTACCAATCAATACCTCTATCGAACCATTAACGTTCCATGAATTACCTGCTAAGTCATAGGCTTGAACTACAACTGTTGACTGTTGTCCAACAGCAAGATTTTGAGGAGTCATTTTTACTCTTGTATCTATTGCAAGACCGTGGTCAACTGTTACAGAAGTTGTTGAAATAAAACCTGAGTCATCCACAGAGATAGTTTGAACTCCCATAGTCATAGGAGTCCAATACACTCTACCATTTTCCTGACTTAATGTTCCAGAACTGACAGTGAAATTCGTAATTGGAGGAGTAATTAATCCAGAGAATCCACCATTATCTGTACGGAAAGAAGCAAGTTCATACATCTCACCAGCATAATACACATCTTCGTTAGGAATTATTGCCAATGAGGAGGCTGTAGCATCAGCAGGTACTACTCTAATTGTTCCAGTACCAGAGATAGGTCCTGCCGATACTGTAACATTCCAAACACCCGGATTTGACGCATAGTAGTAACCAGTATTGTTAATACTACCATTCTCAACAAACCATAATTGTGAACCTGCAAGATTTGGGTCCATAGAATAGCCATTGAGGTCAACCAAATTTGGCTCTAGCTGTAATGGCGAGCCACTTCGAACCAAGATATCATTGGCAAAAATGAATTGATAAGGCGACCCTGCAACAACTTCAACCGTTGAAGTAGCCTCCATTTGATATAACCTAGCAGTCAGTTGATAGGTTCCAATATCAAGTGGAATCCATACTGGATTACCTTGACCAAAGTACTCTCCATCAATACTCCATGCTGCTTGATCAGTTGGATTTGGATTTCCTCTCGCATCTAGTAAATTGGCCGTAAGAATATTGTTTTGCAGAACTTGTCCAGTAGCAATTGAGATTTCAAGAGATTGTCCAATTCCAGGATTGACTGTGATGTTAAACTCATCCGTCAAATTAGTGTGCCTTGCTTGTATAGTAATAACTCCCGAATTCCATGGATAGAAAGTACCTTCATCAGTAATTGTACCATTAGTAGAAGACCATATTATGTTACCAGCAACTTCACTATTTACCGAATCATATAATTTAGCTGAAAAAGTCACTACTTCATCTGCACTCATAATATATGTCGGTGAAGTAATTTGAATTCTTACTGGAGAACTACTTGGCATAATTGTAGAATTATTTTCAGATAAATGCTCACTATCGACATCAATTGGTATCGTGCTAAATAGCATCAATACGATGATAGATATCGGTAGTAGTTTTCTAAGCATATTTACACATCCGATTACTCAGTCCATTCTATCCAATTATCTGATTCTACCTCGCGGTAATACCAAACACCATCTTCGCTTTGACCCCATTCTGTACCATCTTCTTCAACACGATAATCAGCCATCCAACTTGTATCTTCTTCCTCAACTTCTTCCTCAACTTCTTCCTCAACTTCTTCGAGTTCTTGTTCTGACTCCGTTTCTGGTGGTTGAGGCGGTGGTGTAGGGACTGTTGGTGCTTGACTAATTCTTGGTTGAGAGAAATCCTTTGAGATTTCATCATCATCACTATAATAGTCTTCATCATCTTCGTCATCATAGTAATCTTCATCGCCACGCACAAGCCTAATTACGAAGACAAGTAAAGCGATCGCAATTAGACCGAGCAAGCCTGCTCCAACATAATACAATGGGCCACCAGCAGCAAAGAAACCTGCTAGATTCCCTTCTACATTGTAAATGAATGTCTCTGTTATTGAACCAATGACAATCGTAGCTGAATGTTCTCCGTCATCAAGAGTCTCTAATTCCCAAACACCGTTACCCAAATACTTGACTTTCCCTCTGTCAGTGGTATCAATTCTTGCTGAATCTGGCACTGCAATTCTATTCCAATACTCATCATAAGCTTCAACTTCAACTGTTATAGATTCTAATTGTTCTAACTCAGTAGTACTAATATTGCTCTTGATGTTCTTAACAATACTCAATGAGAAAACTTCAACATTAACCGATGAAGATAGAGTTAGATACTCTGCAGTCAATGAATAGTTACCAGCAGACCTACCGTTAAATTGGTACTCTCCTTCGTCATCGGTAGCATTGATGTTGTATGAAGGACCATTATTTTCTAACCAAACTACAAGTTGTGGGAATTGATTGCCGTCCGAGTCAGTTCCAGTCACCTGTAAATCAACGAAATTACCAGCATCTTGAGTTGTTACTGACTGTTCTAATGTCAGAGATATTGGCACACCATGGCTAACTGTAACATCAAAATTAGCAGTCAAATTAAAGCCTCTTTCATTGATCATGTATGAAGAAATTTTCCAATCACCAACTTCAGTAGCATGCCAAATAAGTGCATTTTGCAACATATGATCTGAGATATCATCGGACGTTCCTGCTTCTAAATCATGTAGAATCCATGTTGGTTGCTTATCAGTAATCTGATTTAGATTTGTATCGCTTGTTGTAAAACTGAATTGAATGAACTCATCAGCAGTGATGTCATATGAACCTGTAGAACTAAACTCAACACCATTGCTATCTATTGAATCTACCACAAAATTTTCTACGTCTCCAACTGAAACATATACTACAAAGTTATCTGAAATAACTACATCCAACTCTGTATGTTCAACATAAATTGTATATGGTATAGAGGAAGACATTGTCGGTGAGAACGTTATTTCTTGTGAGTAATTGCTACTCAAAACACTTTCATCTGCGAAATTGGGGTGGAAGAATGACCAATTACCATCTATTATCCATTGATTACCGTTAGCATCTAAGGCTTTAATCGATGCAGATATTTGCTCATCTGCAGTTATCAAGAATACTTCGCCGTTGGAGACTTCATCATAGATCATAATATCCATTTGGTCTATTTTACCCCTGGTTACGAAAACTTGGATAGTTTCAGTAGAACCTTGATATGATGCTGAAATCGACTTAGTGCCTTGTAGAGTTGGTACCCAAGATGCTGGAAGACCTGTTACAACTTGACCATCGGCAACCGAAGTCCAATTTTCAATTGGCAAAATAACTGCTAATCTATTACCTCTAACATCTATTCTTGTTGTGTTCAAATACAGAATTTCATCAGCTGTTATTGAAGATGATGACGCTTCAAGTTCGAATGAAGCAAAAGCACCATGAGTCACATCTACAATTATACTATCTGTCAAACTATTTTCTGATACAAAACTAATTAGCGATTGACCTACTAAATTACCAGTATATTCGCCGATTAATACTTCAGTACTTGGTGGAGATGAATGAGGAGTTGGCGTACTTAATTCAATGATTTCACCATCGCTGGCACTTAATGTATAATTTCCTACATCATCAAACCAAACTATATTTGAAAATTGATCAAAAGCGGTGCCAAATATATCGCAACTAGCATCAGCATGAATTGTATCAGCGCATCCTGACAATTCTACAAGTAATGGAGCACCTGGTAATACCTCAATTTGAAGAGTCTCTTGCAATGTATTTGACGGCCCAACCCATTCAGCGGTCACGGTATGAATTCCCGCAGAATAAGGCGAGAATAGACCACTCGAATCTATTGAACCATTACTTGAGACAAAGGAAATTACTTCATTGGTGACTAAGTTTCCAAACTGATCTACCGCATATGCCGATACTTGTAATGTATCATCTGCTGTTATTGTTGCAAAGTTTACATCTGAAGTTTGACTTAGAGATGCAAAAATTTGCACTGGCATTCCTGATTCAATCATGATTGTATAATCGGTACAAATTACTCCATAACAGGCTGAAACAACTTGCATTCCAGAAATAGTAGGAGATAAAACCGCACTTTGTGGACCACTTGAAACAATTGTTCCAGTAGTAGAACTCCAATCAATTTGTGCACCGACTGGTATTCCGCCAGCAATTGGTTGACCACTTGAATCAAATGATTGTACATCAAATGAATAGGAGTTGTCTGCATTGAAATTTACATTTTGTGAAGTGATATTTAATGTTGAAACATTAGTATGAGTTATCCCCCAATCAGGTCTTACCTTATTATCAGGGTGATCACTTGAATAAACAGAAACAAAGCCATCAAAGTTTCCTCCTGTGCTAACAGGAGCACCTCTAATTAAGAAAGTAAACTCATCACCTATTGATTGACCATATTGTCCAATGTCAAAAGTTAAAATGCTGTCAGATGAAGTATAAGTCTTAACATCTATTGGTTGCGAGACAAAATCTATTCCAGCCTGAGGTCCAGGATTAATACCGGTATTATTCCATGTAAGTGTCATCTCATCCCAACTAGAGTACAAAAATTCGTGAACCGAAAATTCAATTTGATAAGCGCCACCAGTTAAATCCCAATTATCTACAGTTAAGCTTAGAGATATAGAATGTATATTCCGTTCATTTCCATCGAGAGGCAACTGGCTTGAATCCAGTGAAATAATCATATCACAAATTGAATTTACTACATTTCCACAACCTCCTCCAATTTCTAAATTACTATCTACTCCAAAATTAGAATCTATTGCAGAATCTGTTACTGAAGTGTCTCTAATATTTATGTGATTAAATTCATTAATTTCACTTGAATCTGTTAGAAGATAAGTGAAGGTACCGTCTTGGTTATCAGTTTGGAAAGGATTACCCATACCAAACACCCACCTTGGAGATGGCGGGCCAGGAATAGACTGGTTGAAACCTTGTACCCACCATTCGTATACCTCTCCTGCGTCGAACATGGTACTGCTTAACTGATTCCCAACAATTTCACTGTCATATTCAGAATCAAATACAAATATACCTGAGCTATTTTTTATGAAAACCTTGTATGAATTTGCTGATGGCAATGGATTCCATTCCAAAGTCACTGATTGAGCACTAGATACAATACCTGCTGTAACATCATACAGTATTTCTCCATCTATTGGAGAAACTAAAGAAGCTTGACTTGGGGGCAGATAACCATCTAAATTTTCAATATAAGTTAGATTTATTGTTGGCTTCAGCCCATTAGTGGTCTCTGAAGAATGGAATTGGAC
>CEVR01112907.1_pt1 | contig 11995 bp, 9 predicted proteins | sample 356541 | NCBI WGS metagenome assembly CEVR01 (sample SAMEA2623734, study PRJEB7988) | marine metagenome | isolation source: saline water (ENVO:00002010), including
TCAAGAAGAGATAGGTTTAAGAGGAGCACAAATGATTGCTGAAAGAATTAGTCCAGACGTAGCTATAGTAACGGATGTCACACATGATACAAATTCACCTATGTATGATAAGAAAAAAAGTGGCGATATTAAATCAGGACTTGGCCCAGCACTTACATATGGTCCAGCTGTTCAAAATAATTTGTTAAAATTAATTATTGATACAGCAAAGTCTAGTAATATCCCTTATCAATTAATGGCTGCCTCTAGATCAACCGGAACCGATACAGATGCTTTTGCTTATTCCAATAAAGGAGTTGCATCTGCTTTAATTTCTTTACCCTTAAAGTATATGCATACAACTGTTGAGACGGTTCATAAAGATGATGTTGAAAATTGTATTAAATTAATTTATAATTCATTATTAAAAATAAAGAAAGGCCAAGATTTTAGATATATTAAGTAGTTTTGTAACCTACTCTAACTAAATCATTCCAAAAATTAGGGTATGATTTGTTTACTACACTTGGATCTGCAATATATATTTCCATTTCAGATGAGATAGATGCAAATGCCATTGCCATTCTATGATCCTTATATGTATTGATAACTACCGATTTTGGGAAAGAATTAACTCTTTTTTCCAGAATCCAAGATTCGTTTTTATTATAAAAATTACATCCAATTTTTTTTAATTCTTTTTTCATAGCAGAAAGTCTATCAGTTTCTTTAATTTTTAAACTTTCTACACCTGATATTTCTAATTTAATTTTATGGTAAGCAGCAATAACTAAGATAGATTGAGTTAAATCTGGAAAATTTTTGAAATCAATTTTTTGAAAAGTTTTTAAATTATGGTTTTTCTTAATAATAATTCCATCTTCAAAAAACTCAGTATCAACTCCAAATGATATCATCATTTTTACCAGTACTCTGTCTCCTTGAAAAGAATTTTTTCTTAAACCTTTGATTTTGAGTCTATCAATTTTATTGTTTATAGATACAATTGCATACCAGTAACTAGCAGCTGACCAATCTGATTCAACTGTGTAGGTTCCATCTTTATACTCTTGATTATTTATTTTTAATGTATTACCCTTTAATATACTTGAAATCCCAAATTTTTTCATAAGGTTTAATGTCATTAAAACATATGGCTTACTATAAAATGGTTTTTTAATAATTATATTTAATCCATTCTTAAGTTTAGGTCCAATCATTAGTAATGAAGAAATATATTGGCTGCTTATATCTCCCCTTATACTTATTCTGTTATTTTTTTGATCAATTTTTTTTTGAATTTTTAAGGGTGGATATCCTATTTTATCAATGTAATAAATTTTAGCTCCGATTTTATTCAATGCATCGACCAGTATTTTAATAGGTCTTTTTTTCATCCTCTTTGTACCTGTTATTATAACATCTTCTTTTAATAATGCAAGATATGATGTTAAAAACCTCATAGTTGTTCCTGCATCTTCAGCATCCCATTTTTTTTTAGAATTATTTCTAAGAAGACTTTTTAAAATAGTTGTGTCATTCGCATTTGAAATATTATTTATATCAATTTTTTTTTTTGATAATGCTTTTATTATTAACAATCTATTACTTTCACTTTTTGATGAATTTAATTCTACAGTGTTTTCAATTAATTTATTAAACTTAATTTTTAGTTTTTTCATTATAGAATTTTATTATAGTATTCTAGACTGCTAACTATTAAATTTTCATTTATTTCATAATCATAATTACACTTTCCTATTTCATCAAGTACGCAAATTTTGATTTTATTATTTATATTTTTTTTGTCTTGATAAGATTTTTCAATTATCTCTTGAAAAAAATGAATTTTTTTTGGATCAAAAATTTTAATTATAATATTAGATATTTTTTTTAGTTCCTCAGATTTTAATTTTTTTACTTTATATGAGATGTATGATTCACAGATCATTCCAATAGCAATTGCCTCACCATGAAGAAGTTTTTTTTCTTTTGTCATGTAAGTTGATTCTATGGCATGTCCAATGGTATGTCCAAAATTTAAAATTTTTCTTAATCCATTCTCTTTTAAATCTGATTCAACAATCATTGATTTTATATCTAAGGAATGTTTGATTAAGTTTTCCCAATTATTTTTATCTATTTTCTGATTATAAATTTCATCAAATTTAGATTTGTCTTTAATAATACAATGTTTAATTATTTCTGCATATCCAGAGTTTAATTCTCTTCTAGATAATGTTAATAAAAATTTTGTATCTATAAATGTAAATTTGGATTCTTGAAATAGACCAATTTGGTTTTTATAGTTATTAAAATCAATCCCTAGCTTACCTCCAACGCTTGCATCAACTTGAGCAAGAAGAGTAGTTGGAATATTTATAAAATCAATTCCTCTTTTGTATGTTGCAGCTATAAATCCTCCCATATCGGTTATTACACCTCCTCCTAGATTAATTATTAATGAGTTTCTATCAAATTTGTTATTAGTTAATTTATCCCAAATTTTAATACATGAATTAATATTTTTATTTTTTTCTCCACTTCTTATCTTTAAGATTAAAAAATTATTAAGTTCATTTTTATTGAATGTTGAAGGTAAACAAAGCTTTTCAGTATTTTCATCAACTAAAATTGCAATTTTTGAATAATTATTAGAAGAAAAAAAATCCGCTAAAGCGGATTTTATATTATTTACAAATAATATTTTAGAGGATATCATATTACAATTTTATGATTTTTTATTTAATATTTCAGTTTGCGATTTTATTGATGCAATGTGAATTAACTTATATAATTCTTCCACAAAACTGATATCTAGATTTTTTTCTGTACTCCATTTTTTTCTAGATTCAAAAATTTCATTCCATCTATTCACTTGAAATACAGTAAGTTCTTGATTTTCCTTAAACTCAGCGATTTTTTTTACAAGATCAAATCTTTTTTCTAAAACTCCAATTAAATCTTTATCTACAATATCTATTGAATCCCTTAAGTCCTCAAGTAGAATTTTATGATTTTGATTTTTTTCAATTTTCTTTTTTATTTTCAGATCACTTATAATTTTTTTTAGAGATATAGGAGTTACTTGTTGTTTTGCATCGCTCCAAGCATTTTCTGGATCAATATGCGATTCAATAATAAGACCATCATATCCTAAATCTAATGCTTTTTGAGAAACATCATGTATCATTTCTCTGTTACCACATATGTGTGATGGATCACATACAATCGGCAAATTTGGAAAACTACTTTTTAAGTCAATGGCAATTTTCCACATAGGTGCATATCTATATTTTGATTTGTCAGGTGTAGAAAAACCTCTATGAATAGCACCTATTTTTTTTAATCCACATTTATTAAGTCTTTCAAGAGCTCCAATCCAGAGAGAAAGATCTGGGTTTATTGGATTTTTAACTAATACGGGTACATCAATACCTTGCATTGATTCAGCAATTTCTTGCACCGAAAATGGATTTACAGTTGTTCTTGCTCCAATCCAAAGAATATCAATACCATAATGCAAACATAATTTAACATGATTAGGATTAGCTACTTCAACTGCAAATTTTATATTCAATTCTTTTTTTATTTTTTTTATCCATTTTAATGCTTTTTCTCCGTTACCCTCAAATGTTCCAGGTCTAGTTCTAGGTTTCCACACACCAGCTCTTATTATATCGATACCAATAGATCTTAATTCCTTTGATGTAGCATAGAGTTGATCGAAGCTTTCAGCACTACACGGACCGGAAATTATTAAAGGTTTTTTGTCAGTATTTATCCAAGTATTAATCGAATCAATATTTAAATTTGTACTCATTTAATATTATGTTTAAGCAATAATAATAATAATTGAAGGAACAAATAAACAAAAACTTGTTTAACAATACAAGGCTTGCTTATATTAGTAAGTCAAATAGTGACTTAATAAAATCTTATTTAATTTTTTGGTCATTAAATAATCAGTTTTTTTCAAAAATAGGAACGAGCTTACTTCAATTTTTTTTAAAACTAAATTTTCCAATTAAAAGTCTTTTAAAAAAAACTATTTTTAGCCAATTCTGTGGTGGTGAAACTCTTGATGAATGTAATAAAATAGTTTTGACATTATCAAAGTATAATATTTTTTCTATGCCAGATTATTCAGTAGAGGGAGAAGATTCAGAAAAAGGATTTGAAGATAATATGAATAAGACAATTCGAATAATAGAATCTATTGGAAAATCTAAACTTCCTTTTTATGTAGTAAAATTAACAGGATTAATATCTTATGATTCTCTTGAAAAAATAAGTGTTGATAAAAATTCAGAATTCTCAAAAAATGAATATTTAAAATTAAAAAATAGGTTAGAGAAAATTATTTTATCTGCAATAGAAAATAGTGTAAGTCTACTTATTGACGCTGAAGAATCCTGGATTCAAGATTCTATAGATTCTGTATCATTGGATTTGATGAGTAAGTATAATAAAAAAAGTATTTTTTTATATTTAACTTTTCAATGTTATAGAAAAGGTGCCTTAGACAGAATAAAAAATAGTTTTAAAATCTCAAAAAAAAATAATTTTAAATTAGGAGTTAAATTAGTTAGAGGTGCTTATATGGAAAAAGAAAGAGAAAGAGCGTTAGAAAATGGATATGATAGTCCAATACATAATACAAAAAAAAATACAGATTTAGAGTTTAATAATTCAGTAGAATTCTGTATTAATAATTTAAATAATTTATCTACATGGATTGGCAGTCATAATGAAGATTCTTTTATCAGAATAGCCTCTTTAATGGATAAAAATAATATAAAGAGAGATGATAAAAGAGTTTGGTTTTCTCAACTATATGGAATGAGTGAAAATATATCATTTAATTTGGCAAAATTGGGTTATAATGTTGTAATTCTTATTCCTTTTGGACCAATTAAAAAAACGATTCCATACTTAATAAGAAGAGCTAAAGAAAATAGTTCTGTAAAGGGTCAAAGTAGTAGGCAATTTCTTTTAGTAAAAAATGAAATCAAAAGAAGAAAAATTTTAACTTTAATATGACATATGAACTACAATGAACAGGAATTAGAAAGAAGAAAATCTCTAAATGAGATTATGGATACTGGTTTAAACCCATATCCTTCTGAATCATTTGAAATTAATATTGATTCTAAAAATATTAAAGAGAATTATTTAGCTAAAAAAAATGATAAAAAATTTAAGAATGTTGTCCTTGCAGGAAGATTAATGTCTAGGAGAATAATGGGTTCAGCTTCTTTTGCTGAAATTATGGATTCATCAGGTAAAATTCAACTTTATGTTAGAAGAGATGATATATGTGATGGTGAAGATAAAAGTTTATATAATGATATTTTTAAAAAAAAATTAGATTTAGGTGATATTATTGGTATATCTGGATTTGTATTTGAAACAAAATTAGGAGAAATAACAGTTCATGTTCAGAGCTTAAAACTTCTTTCTAAATCTTTAAAACCTATTCCTGTTGTTAAAGAAGCTACCGATGATAAAGGCAATAAATCTATTTATGATGCATTTACCGATAAAGAAACAAAGTATAGAAAAAGATATTTAGATTTAATTATTAATAAATCATCTCAAGAAACATTTATTAAAAGATCTAAGATTATTAATTCAATGAGAGATTTTTTTAACGAAAAGGATTATCTAGAAGTTGAAACACCAATTTTACAACCTATTTATGGAGGTGCAGCAGCTCGACCTTTTAAAACCTATCATAATACATTGGATATGCCTCTATATTTGAGAATAGCTAATGAATTGTATTTAAAAAGATTAATAATTGGTGGATTTAAAGGCGTATATGAATTTGGCAAGGACTTTAGAAATGAAGGTATGTCTAGGTTTCATAATCCTGAATTTACCCAATGCGAATTATATGTGGCTTATAAAGATTATATATGGATGATGAATTTTCTTGAAGATTTATTTGTTAAAGTTTGTTTGGATCTTAATGGTAATACAAATATTAAATGTGGTGAAAATGAAATCAATTTTAAAAAGCCATGGAAAAAATATACAATGTATGAAGTAATAAAAAAATTTACTGGAAAAGATGTTACGAACATGGGGAAAAAGGAACTTTTAAAGTTATGTAAAGACTTAAAAATAAAAACTGATAATTCAATGGGAAGAGGAAAATTAATCGATGAAATATTTGGAGAAAAATGTGAGAAAAATTTAATTCAACCAACCTTTATCACTGATTATCCAATTGAGATGTCCCCACTGGCAAAAAAACATAGATCAAAGGAGGGGGTAGTAGAAAGGTTTGAATTAATATGTAATGGAAAGGAGTTATGTAATGCTTTTTCAGAACTTAATGATCCGATTGATCAGAAAGAACGTTTTAATCAACAAATAGAATTAGGAAAGCAAGGGGATGAAGAAGCTATGGTACTTGATGAAGATTATATTGAGGCATTAGAGTATGGTCTTCCACCAACTGCTGGAATTGGAATCGGAATAGATAGACTGACAATGATATTAACTAATTCAGAATCAATTCAAGATGTTATATTTTTCCCTCAAATGAAACCCAAAAAAAAGTAATACTATAAGTTATCAAAAAATCTACTTTTTTTCTCCAGTTTTAAATCTTGTAAAAGGGATGAAACAGCATTTAGAGTAAGATTAAATGATTGAAATCTTCCAAAAGGAACCCAGCTAAATGATAATCTCCAACAATGTAAGTCTCTAACAACATTAATGCTTGTTTGAGTAAGCATTTTATTCTTAAAATCATATCCTGTTCTAAATGAAGCTTTTGTTTTTTCTGTTAAACTTAAGTCTCCAGATAAATTTAAAGTTTGGGTTATTGTTGCATCCCTGAATCCAATTTTTGTTCTATTTAGATTGTAACTGCCATTTACGCTCCACGGAATTTTAAAGTCAACATATTCTTCGGGATTTGAATTTATATAATTAAGCTCTTCTTCGGTACCATAATCTGATTCATTTGAATTCATATTTTGATTCTGAAAATCATTTGGAGTAAATCTAAATCCAACAGATATATTTATAAAATCAAGGGAACCAATTCCTTGCTTATTTCCAATTGAAAGTTTGTTAATTCTTCTTTGATAATATGATTTTGAGCCATCTGAATTTTCTTTTATACTATCTAACTGAAACGAATATGGGTCAATACTTCCATTTAAGCTTAGACTTATTAAGTTTTTAAAAAATGAAGTTCTTGTAGAAAATCGGATTTTATTTAATTTAAAAGAATCAGCTAAAAAATTATAATTGGAACTAAAATCCAAATTATCAAAAATCTTGATTTTTCTTGTTCCGCTAATAGAATCATTTTCATCTACCACTTTTAGCTCTAAATTATTTCCAATACTAAAATTTATAGATGCTGAATTTCCCATGGATGCTCCTCCAAATAAAAAACCTTGGTAGTTATTATATATTTTTTTATCTCCTTTATCATTTATTTGAACTTCATTATAGTATCCATATCTATTTTTTGTAAAATCTGGTCTAAATGACATGGAAATTCGTGGTGAAATTACATGTCTAATTGCTTTTATTTTTCCCTTCTTAAAAAACAATGTTCCATAAATACGAGTTGATGCTGACAATGCTGTATTATATGACCATACTCTAGAAAACCCATTAATTGTATCTAATCTAACTCCTTTTTCAACTTCATCATATGAATATGAAAGCTTTTTTAGATACCATATTTCATCATAGTTAATTGATGGACTGAATGTAAAAAATTTAAATAAATTAAATGATGTAGAAATTGGTATAGAATGTCTTCCACCAATTTTAGATCTATCTAATATTTTATCTATATTTTCTAGATCAAAATTTAGTTGATCAGAATTAGTAGAATTATTTATTATGTTATTATCAAATGATGATCCAGCTGATGCATTAGATAATTGTATTTGACCAGTGAATCTATGACTAAAATTTAATTTGCCTAAAAAAGTTTTTCCTAGTTTTCCTAAGTTTTTAAATGGGTAAATTCTATTCATATTATAGTTCAAACTTGGGAGGGTAAGATTCACAACTTTAGTTTGAACATTTTGACTATGTCTTAAATTTGTAGAAAAGTTAAATGGGGTTCCTTTAAAAGTTTTAGAATATGTAACATTAGAATTAAATTGTGAAGATATGCTTTCATCAAAGTCACTGTAAACAAGATTTTTATTTTGACTGTAAGAATTTGTTCTGATATTTACTGAAGATGAGAACCTACTTGATTTTCCCTTAGAATCTGGACTATGTGACCAAGAAAGAGAAAAATCATTAGCCTCTATAGGATTATTTATTTCTCCAGTTTTTGATTTATTATAATCAAAGTTTAACGATCCAGAAAACGCGTATCTTTTTTTATAATTGCTACCTATTGAGGCTCCAAAACCCCCTTTTGAATAAATATCACCTGTAATTCTTAAATCTAAATAATCATTTACAGCAAAATAATAACCACCATCTCTTAAATAAAAACCTCTTCTTTTTTCTTCACCATAGCTAGGCACAATAATCCCTGAGACAGTTTTTTTAGGTTGTGGAAACATACCAAAAATAAAACCAATAGGAGTTGGAATATTTCCAAATTTCAAATGAAAAGGACCTGAAACAATTTTATTTTTTGGTATTACTTTTATTTTTTTTGCTGAAATATGAAAATGTGGTTCAGCTAAATTACATGATGTATATTTTGCATCACTAATAAAAAGCTCATCAAATTCATTTTTTTTAACCTTTACACCTTGCATATATGCTTCATCTTGTTGAGTTACAATACCTGAAATTAGTGCTTTTTTAGATTTAAAATTATAAGTGATTTTATCGGTTTCATACGATTCATTCTTATCAGTAAATATTGGTTTTCCAATCTTTTTTCCAGTAGAATCTAGAACGAAATTAGCATCAATTGTCTGTTCAATCCAATCTACATTAATTTTATTTGCATCAAGTTTAATATCACCATAATCCATAATTGCATTACCGTAAAGTGTCATTTTTTGATTTTTTAAATCAAAAAAAATAGAATCTTTTGATTTGTAATTGACAGTTGTTTCAATATCACTCTTTTGTTTGATAGAATCAATTTTATTAGTTAATGAATCTATCACTAGAATTGAAGAATCCTTTTTGACTAAATCAATGCTATTTTGACATAAAAGTTCAAAAAAAGGTATGAAAAATAATAATATGACTAACTTTTGATTCAAAATGTATTTAAAATTTCCACTTTTTTTAAAAAATTGAGACATTTATACAAATTTATCTTCATTTATTTTATTAAATAAGTTAGAAATGAAAAATAAAATTATTTTGGTTAATGTAATTATGCTTGTTTTTTTTACGTTTAATTACTTAAATGGTTTTTCAAAATATAAATTAGATGTAATAGTGATTGATGCTGGACATGGTGGAAAAGACCCAGGTGCAGTTGGAAAAATATCATATGAAAAAAATATTGCTCTAAAGATTTCTCTGCATTTAGGAAGAATAATAAATGAAAACCTTCCTGATGTTAAAGTTATTTATACAAGAAATGATGATTCTTATCCAACTTTAAATAAAAGAGCTCAAATCGCCAACTCTAAAAATGCAGATTTATTTATTTCAATTCACTGTGATTCTTTTACTAAGCCTACAGTTAGAGGAACCTCGACATTTATTATGGGTTTAAGTAAATCAAATGCAAATTTTAATGTTGCAAAAAGAGAAAATTCTGTTATTGAGCTTGAGGAAAATTATGAAGAGGTTTATAAGGATTATGACCCTAACTCCATAGAATCGATAATGTTACTTAACTTAACTCAAAAATCAAAAATTGAAAACAGTGCACTTTTAGCTGGTTTGATTCAACAGCAATTTTCAAATCGTGTTGGTTTACATGATAGAGGAGTTAAGCAAGCACCTTTTCTTGTTTTATGGATGACTACAATGCCAAGTGTTTTAATTGAAACTGGCTTTATTTCTAATAGAGAAGAAGAAAAAAAATTAAATGATAATACTCATCAAGTATATATTGCTTCTGCTATTTTTAGGGCAATAAGAGATTATAAAAACTATGTTGAATCAATTGACTAAATTTACATATGAGTAATGAATTTAAAGTAGGTTTGATTGGGATTTTAGGATTAATCACATTATATCTTGGTTCTAATTTTTTGAAAGGATATGATTTTTTTTCTTCTACTAAAACATACTATGTAATTTATGATAATGTTGATGGTCTAATTGTATCGAATCCTGTTATCGTAAATGGGTACTCAATAGGAAGGGTAAGTGATATAAGCATACTTCAAGAATATAATAATCAAATATTAGTTACTCTTGATATAAATAACGATTTAGTCATTGGGGATACATCATTAGCTACACTAAGTAGTAATGATGTTTTAGGAAGTAAAGCAATAATTTTATCTATTGGTAATATTGAAAATCCCATAGAAGAGGGAGATACAATAAGAGCAGAAGTAGATAGGGGGTTAACTGAACTTATTGAAAGTGCAGGCCCTATAACTGATAATTTAAGTGTTACCATTAGTAGATTAAATGATCTTTTATTGAGTTTACAAGGTAGTGGTGATTTGATTTCAAAAACCTTAAAAAATTTTAATGATGTTTTAAATTCTACAAATTCTCTTATTAATGATAATGAATCTGGTCTTAGCTCTACAGTAGATAATCTAGAGACATTGACTAATAATTTAAATTCAAAAATTGATAAAATTGATCCTTTACTTTCTAGTATACAAAATACTTTTGACGATTTAAATAAAATTCAATTCGAAAAAACATTTAATCAAATTGATAAGCTTTTATTTTCAATGAATAATGTTTTTGATGATATTGACAATGGTGAAGGAACACTATCAAAACTATTAAAAGAAGATTCTCTATATAATAATTTAAATAAAACTGCATATGATTTAGATAAGCTTTTGAATCATATAAATGAAAATCCTAAACATTTCTTTGCTCCTTTTGGAAAAAGCTCTAAAAAAATCAAGAAAGATTTGCAAAAAAAGAAAAATTAATCAGTAAACGCTATTATAAAATTTTCAATTTTCTGGGTTGATAAATTAAATTTTTCTTCTTTAATTTTTCCAGCTATTTTTTCTTTAATTTTTTTTAAATTTATATCATCACTATAACTAATATTTTGATTACTGGATGCTTTGAATAATGCTTCTTTACAGCACCAAAATATTGTATTTATTTCTTTTGAATTTCCAGCTAACTTTCTTTCATCTTCATTTAAAAACTTTTTATTAATCTTCAGGACTTTTTCTCTAATTTTTTCAATATCAACTCCACATAAATTTTCTATATCTATCAAACCAACAGCATAGGGGTATGAGTGTGAGATAGAGATATGTGCTTTATTTTTTATCAAAAATGGTTTTCCAGCTTTATTTTTTTTAATACCATAATAATTTAATTTTAGATACTCACATATTTTTTTTATAACCATTGTGGCAGCAACTTTTTCTTTGAATTTTTTTTCATGAATTCTATTATCAATATTTAATTTTTCAATTTTGTTTAAATCATTTATTTGATTTAGGGATTCATTGATTTTCCAAATTCCAAGAGCTTTATAAGGTGTTATTCTTGATAAATTTATTATTGGCATTATAATTATTTAATAATTTTAATATTTCTTATAAAATTTGTTTAATTTAAAAAAATCAAACTAATTATATGAAAAATATCTCACCATTTGAAATAAAATCTAAGGAATTCAAAAAAAGTTTAATGGGTTTAGATCCAAATGAAGTTCGATCATACTTAAAGATTATATCTGTCGAATGGCAAAACTTGTCAACTAAATTAAATGAATTAGAGGAGGAATTAATTAATTCAAAAAATGAGATTCAAGAATTAAAAAAATCTGAAAAAACACTTATTAAAACATTAAAAAGAGCAGAAGAAACAGGAGATAAAATAATTTCTGAAGCCCACAAGAAATCTGATAATATACTCTCAAAAGGAGAAGAAGAACTTGATT
>CEVR01018098.1_pt1 | contig 11945 bp, 9 predicted proteins | sample 356541 | NCBI WGS metagenome assembly CEVR01 (sample SAMEA2623734, study PRJEB7988) | marine metagenome | isolation source: saline water (ENVO:00002010), including
CAACTATCATACAGAGGACAATCCTATCATTAGTGATTCCGAATATGATGATCTATTCAATGAACTTATAGAGTTAGAGGCTAATTATCCCGATCTGAGTTTTAGCCATTCTCCAACACAAAGAGTAGGATCGAAGCCTTTAGACGGGTTTACTAAAGTTGACCATTTGACAGCCATGTTGTCTCTTGAAAATGCTTTTAATAATAAAGACTTACAAGACTTCGATAATAGGATCAAAGAAAGGCTTATTTCAGAGGAAAATATTAGTTTTTCGTGTGAGCCTAAATTAGATGGAATAGCAGTTAATCTAATTTATAAAGAAGGATATTTACATCAAGCAACAACTCGCGGGGATGGAAAAACAGGAGAAGATATAACGCACAATATAAGGACCATACCTTCCATTCCTTTATCTTTAAGAGTGACAGAAATAGAACCTCCTAAATTAATTGAAATAAGAGGCGAAGTATTCATTGATATAGAAGATTTTAAAAAAATTAATCGCAATGCAAAATCTAGCTCTGAGAAAGTTTTTGCTAATCCTAGAAATGCTGCTGCAGGAAGTTTAAGGCAACTAGATTCTAAAATAACTGCATCAAGGCCTTTAAAGTTTTTTGCTCATGGACTTGGAGCTTTGGATTACGGCAAAAATCACTCAATTCAAACCCAAATGGAAGTTTTTGATTTTTACCGTTCTTGGGGACTGCCCATTAACCCATTAACCGAATTATCTCATCATATCAATGAATGTATTTCATATTTCACCAGAATAGAAGGCTTGAGAACTCAACTGCCTTATGAGATAGATGGTGTTGTTTTTAAAGTAAATAGTTTTAAGACGCAAGAATCTCTAGGTCAGGTTTCTAGAGCTCCAAGATGGGCTATTGCAAGAAAATTTCCTGCTGAAGTAGGATCAACAAAAGTCAAATCCATTACCTTCCAAGTTGGAAGGGTAGGCAGTATTACACCAGTTGCAGAATTTGAGCCTCTAAATCTAGGAGGGGTAGTAGTTTCTCATGCCAGCATCCATAACTTTGATGAAATAGAACGCCTCGATGTCAGAGAAGGGGATTCAGTTCAAATTAAAAGAGCTGGAGATGTTATTCCTCAGATTATAAAAGTTGACTTATCAAAAAGGCACAAAAGTTCAAAAAAAATAAAACCACCGAGTCAATGCCCATCCTGTGATAACAAGTTAATTAAATTAGAAGATGAAGCAATATTGAGATGTAATGCTGGGAAAAATTGCCCTGCTCAGAAAACTGAATCAATTAGACATTACGTTTCAAGAAATGCTCTTAATATAGATGGCTTAGGAGAGAAGATTATAGAGCTCCTAGTTCAAAAAAGCCTTATTTCTGATTTCTCGGATTTATATAATTTAAATAAAGAAGCTTTAGTGGAACTTGAAGGTTTTGCAGAAAAATCTGCTACGAACCTGCTAGAGTCAATAGAAAAAAGCAAGGAAACTACGCTTGCTAGATTTATTTATGCTTTAGGAATTAGAGAAGTTGGGGAAGCCACCGCCTTAAACCTTTCTATAAACTTTCAGGATATAGATAAACTTCTGATGGCTTCCAAGGAAGAATTAATAGAAATAAATGATATAGGTCCAATTGTTGCTGATCATATTTTCGAATTTTTTTCTAATGGAGACAATAAAGAATTAATAGATAAATTGCTGAAGTCGGGTGTTATATTTCAAGAGGTACAAGCTCAGTCGGATAATTTATTTAGTTCTAAAGTCATCGTCATAACAGGGTCTTTCAAAGGTATAGCAAGGAGCCAACTCAAAGAAGAGTTAATAAGGTCGGGTGCAAGAGTTTCTGGTAGCGTCTCAAGCAGAACAGACTACCTTATAGCCGGAGAAAAACCGGGTTCTAAACTTAAAAAGGCGATTGATTTGGGAATTGAAGTTTTAGAAGAAGATAAAGTTTTAGAAATTCTTGCAAATCAAAGATGATAAGATTTTCTCTTCTACTTAGTTTTATAATTTTAATCACTAGCTGCGCTTCAAATAGCCCTCCTTCTAGTACCACAGATGTATGTAAGATTTTTAAAGAGAGATACAGCTGGTATAAAGCTGCAAAGAAAACTGAAAAGAGATGGAAAGTTCCGGTCTACGTCTCAATGGCAATTATCAAGCAAGAGTCAAGTTTTGTTGCTGATGCTAGACCTGGAAGGACTAAGCTTCTTGGCTTCATACCTTGGAAGAGAGTTACAAGCGCAAGAGGATACGCCCAAGCTGTTGATGGCACTTGGGAAATGTACTTGAATGACAGAGGAGGTTGGTTTGTTAGTAGAAATGATTTTGAAGATTCAGTAGATTTTGTTGGCTGGTATAACTATAAGACTCATAAGCAGTTAGGCATCTCTTTGACTAATGCAAGAGCTTTATACCTTGCTTATCATGAAGGAAGAGGTGGTTATAAAAGAGGTAGTTTTAGGTCAAAGCCTTGGTTATTGTCTGTAGCAGATAAAGTCCAGAGACAGTCAGATAAATATAAAATTCAGTACGAAGGTTGTAAAAAAAGCTTAGGAAAAAGGTTTATTTTTTTCTAATTATAAATATCATTTGAGTTAACTATGATTAAAAATACTTTCCTTATATTAGTAATATCTATAATTACGGCTTGTGCTAGTTCTCCATATATACAAATAGATTCAGATATAAATTATGACTTATCTTCATACAAGTCTTATATGGTTGAATCTCCGAATTTGGAAAGCTCATCCGAATCAATTAGCATCAATCCTATTCTGATTCAACGAATAGCAAGATCAATAGACTCTTCTCTAGAGACCAAAGGCCTAAATTCATCTGAGACCCCTGACTTAATTGTTAGATTCTTCCTTGGAACTAAAAGAGAAGTAGATAGATCATCTGATTTTGGAGGTTTTGGTTATTATGGAAGATATTATGATTCTAGAGATCAAAGATATATTAGATCTGATAAAGATGAGATTTCTATAAGGTTTCATGATGCAAAAAGCAATGAAGTTGTTTGGTACGCATTCACCAGAATAAAGAGATCAAGTAATCAGAGTGACCAAGAATCAATAAATCTTCTGATTGAAGAAGCTCTTTCAAATTTTAATTAAATCTATCAACTTCTAAAGCTACTTTAATTGCATTCTCTACAGGCAAGGGCTTGTTATCTATTAAGTTAGCAATTATCTCGGCGCATAAAGGCGCGCTTGTTGATCCTCTCGAACCATGGCCAGTATTTATATAAAACCCTTTTTTTTGTCCTACTAAAGGCATTCGATCTTTTGTTACAGCTCTAAAACCGACTTTTCCATCGACAATAGTTACCTCAAAGTCATGTATTGCTTTAAGTTTTCTCCTATTACTTAAATGTTCTTCTTCTAGAATACTATCTTTTTTTACATCGCTATAGGAAGATCCTACAACATGAGAACTTCCTATCCTTGGTGAAAAGTATCCGCTTGCACAGATAGGGAATTTTAAGTTTTCAATATCTTGAGAACTTTTGACATATGAGACTTGCCCTCTTTTAGAACTTAGTCCAGGTAATTGAATTAATTCATTAGATGTATAACCAGTACATAAACAAATCTCATCATATTCAGAGATTTTTTTTTCTATAAAGATTTTATTAATAGTTTCCTCAGAAATAATTTTTTTAACTTTAGTTGATAAAATTTTCCTTATGTTCTTATGACCAATTAGAACTTTGCACAAAGCCTTGGGTTCAATAAAACCACCTTTTTCAAAAAAAATTCCTCCATTGTTTAGTTTTATTCCAGCCCTTCTACTTGCTTCATCAATATTTAATTCTTCGAATAGTAAGTTATCGGACCTAACATTCAATAGAGAGTCTTGTCTTTTGAGAGATTGATCATCGTGACTCATAAGGAATACTCCACATTTCTTCCATGCTTCTGTATCCAGTTGATCATAAAAGGAAGAGGCAAAGAGAAAAGATTGTGCGCAAAATCTAGCATAAGGCGAATCAAATGCAGATAGTCTAGGGTAAGTAATTAATACTTCATTTCCAGAAGCTCCTAAACAAACCTCGTTATTTTGATCATAGATATCAACTTTGTGACCTCTATTGGCTAATTTATAAGCTAGAGTACAACCTGCAATACCGGCTCCAATTATCGCCACATTCTTATGGTAAGTAGAGCTTTTAGTTTTAGAGTTTTTAACCGATCCTTTTATCATGTGCTTCTTAGCAGCAAATCCTTCTTTTATTCCATATTCAAGATTACTTGCCTCTATATTATTCTTAACTGCTCTTGCAGAAGTGTAAGTAGAGAATGAAGAATCTTTATGGCTTGATATGTAAATCTGTTTGAAAATTTCTTTAGACCACATTTCAGGATTTTTCTGAGGTGAAAATCCATCTAAGTACCAAACATCTATATTAGAACTTGCATTTAAATAAGATAAAGATTCTTCAACATCATCGAGAATTAAAGTGAGAGAGATTCTTCCGTCACCAATGTTAATCCTTTGAATGCCGGCTATATTTGATGGATATACTTGTAAATATTCAGCAGAAATTTGGCTTAATTCAGGGTAAAATTTGATTGCTTTACTAAAGTCTTCCTTACTAAATAAAGTCTTATCAAAAGCTATGTAGTTTAGGGAATTATTGGTATCAGTTTCCTTGAGCCATTCTATGCAAGTAGTTAAGAAGTTAATTCCTACCCCAAAACCAAATTCAACAATACTAAATCTCTCTTCAGCCTTTAGATTATGAAATTTCTCCTTTAGAGAGTTCCCATTTACGAAGACATGTTTAGCTTCTTGGTAAGCACCTTTTTTAGAAGAATAAAGATCTCCATATAATTTAGAGAATGGAATATCATCCTTCCAAGACAGGTCAGCAAACTCAAGATTTAGAAAAGAGTATGCTGATCTATTATCATTAACAGAATTATTTATTTCCTGTTGGTATTTCGTTGAATGGGATGCCTTTATCAGCTCGCATATCTTGAGGCATTCCTAAAACTTGCTCAGATATAATATTTTTAAGTATTTCATCAGTTCCGCCAGCAATTCTTATTCCAGCAGCTCCGTAAAAGCCATACTGATACATAGACTGCTCTGCACCTTCTTCGTCAGTTCGTATGATTCCTGCAGAATCTAATATATCTAAACCAAAATTAGCAACTTCTTGTAATTTATTACCACTTACAATCTTTGTTATCGATGATTGAGGTCCAGGAGTTTCTCCTCTTGAAAGAGCAGAGATATTTCTATATTTGGCATATTTGAGGCCACTTTGTTGACAATACCAATCAGCAAGCTTTTCTCTTACTGCATCGTTCTCAATAGCAAGTTTTCCATTTAGATCTTGACCTCTTGCAAGAGAGAAAGCTTCTTCAAAATCAGGTCCAGAAGCATCTCCAACAGCTAGCCTTTCATTCATTAAAGTAGTTAGAGAAACTTTCCACCCATCACCTATTGCACCCAATCTTTGACTATCAGGAATTTTAACATCGGTGAAGTAAACCTCATTAAAGTTTGCACCACCAGATATCTGTTTGATTGGCTTCACTTCAATTCCAGGCGATTTCATATCCACAAAGAAAAAAGTTAAACCTTTATGCTTGGCTACAGAAGGATCGCTTCTTGTAACCAAAATTCCATAGTCACTAAAATGTGCTCCAGAAGTCCATACTTTTTGACCATTTACGGTCCAAGTATCTCCATCTAATTCAGCTTTAGTTTTAATACCAGCTACATCCGACCCAGCAGCAGGTTCACTAAAAAGCTGACACCAAATTTCTTCACCTGTCGCTAGAGGTGGAAGATATCTTTCTTTTTGCTCTTCCGTGGCGTACATCATCATTACCGGCCCCGCCATCCCTTGTCCTATTTCAAGGTATCCACCAGGAACTTTGAATTTGGAAACTTCTTGCCCCCAAATCACTCTTTCGATAGGTGTTGATTCTCGTCCACCATAAGCTTTTGGCCAATGCATACACGCCCAACCAGCCTCATGCAATTTCTTCTGCCAAACTTTTACTTCTTTTAAGCCTTCTTCTTCAGAAGCTGCACGCCAACCGTCCTTAGGACCTTCTTTTAAAGGGGCATTGGCTTTTAGCCATTCAAAAGCTTCTTTTCTAAATTTAGCTTCTTCTGGAGTATCGTTAAAATCCATAATATTCTCCTATATTTGATTAGCTCTTTCTAATGAGCTGATTAGTTTATCTTTCCAAATTGACTGACTCCCGATATTTGCAGCTAATTGCCTGCATCTTCTGTAATAAAGGTGACAATCAAATTCCCATGTGAAACCCATTCCTCCATGAGTTTGTATATTTTCCTTCGAGCATTCATGATACGCCTGACTAGCACTAACTCTGCACGTTGCTGCTGCTGTAGGAAGTTCAGGAGCATCCGTACTTAAGGCCCAAGCTCCGTAATAACAGTTTGATCTTGCAAGTTCTACAGCAATGTACATATCAGCCAATTTATGTTTTATCGCTTGAAAAGACGCAATCGATCTACCAAAAGCAAATCTACCCATTGCATATTCTTTCGCCATGTCCATACAGGCTTCAGCTCCACCAAGCTGTTCAAAGGAAAAAAGGACGGCCGCTCTATCAAGTAAAGTAGTGATATTTGACCAACCAGATTCCAGCACTTCTGCTTTTGCATTCTTAAATGTGATTGCTGCATGAGACCTAGAAGGATCTAGCGTAGATTGACTTTCCACTTCTACACCATCTGCAGAGGCTTCAACTAGAAAAAGTCCAATTTCTGATCCAGATCTAGCAGATACTATATAAATATCGGCTATATCCCCGTCAGTCACTGCAATCTTAGACCCTGTTAAAGAACCATCTTTAAAGTCACAAGATATATTTGCTTCTGTGGGAGATGTGCCTGATTCTGTGTGCGCAAAAGTACCTATTTTTTCTCCATTCGCTAAGGAAGGAAGATAAGCTTGTTTTGTTGAATCCGCACCAAATTGAAGTATTGATTCTGTAGCTAAGTAGACACTAGATGAGAAGGGAGTTGGAGCTAGACTTCTACCTAACTCTTCTGCTATGACACAAAGTTCTAAATAACCTAGTCCTAAGCCTCCATATTCTTCTGGAATAGCTGTAGCAGTAAAGCCCATTTCAACAACTTGTGACCAAAGATCTTCATCATAAGATTCTTGACCTTCTAATACTGTTCTAGCTCTTTTTACTGACTCTTCTTTTTCCAAAAATTTTCTTGCAATGTCTTTCAATTGCATTTGATCTGCTGAAAATTCAAAATTCATATTATTCCTCTAAAATATTTCTAATCCTAATTAATAAATTTTTGATATAGAATTCTATTGTATCTTCGATCTAGTAGAAAGAAAGTCTAAAATATACCTAAAAATGAACAAATCAAAAGAAGAAAATAATCAAGATATTAAACCAGTTCGTTCTGAAGTCGTTTCAAATAGAGGCCAAAGAAGAATAAAAGGAGGATCGCTATTGCTTTCCTCAACCATAACGATAATAAATACTATAGGTTTAATTTTATTGGGACTATGGTTTTTTAATACTTCAGGTAGCCAGCAGCAAGCTGGAAAGAGTTTCATAGAAAGAATTAGTATGTTGGAGGAAAATATCTATGCCCAATCAAATAAAGTAGATGAGCTTATTGATACCAATTCTCAAGACTTAAAATTTATAAATAAAGAGATTAGAAAATTATGGGATTTGAGCAATAAGAGAAATAGAAAGAATATTTCCCAAAACTTAAATTCTATTGAGGCGATTCAAGAGAAAATAGATTTAATTGAAAAAGAGTATAAAACAATCTCAGCGAAACAAAGGTCTTTGAATTTAAAACTTTCTAAATTAGACAAAATGCAAGAAAACTTAAGTCAGTCTATGGAAGGATTTACTCCTTCTATACAGGATGATAATTTTGAAGATAGATTAACTGATCTTGAAGAGGCAGCTAAATCTATAGATTCTTATCGCACTCAAGTGAATCAATCAATCTTATCTATCAAACAGAAATTAAACGATTTGGAATTAGAAATTATAAATATTGAATCTGAAAAGGCGACATCAAACGAGTAGATGCCTATAATACTTCCACTTGCGGATGTGGTGGAATTGGTAGACACGCCAGATTTAGGTTCTGGTGCCGAAAGGTGTGGAGGTTCGAGTCCTCTCATCCGCACCAGACTAGTTTTTTTGCAATAGTCCGTACGTTTTAAGCATTAACTCTCTCATCCATTGATTTGATGGATCAGAATCTTTTGATTCATGCCAATAGAGATGTAAGACTATGGGATCTATTTTAAAAGGCAGTTCCATAACTTCCAATCCTCGATGTTTTGCAAAACCCCTAGTCGTTGTAATAGTTATGTCTGACCTTTCTATAACGTAGGGAGCGACTAAAAAATTCTGCGACCTTAGTGATATTTTTCTTGAACGACCGAGTTTATTTAAGGCCATATCAACAAGCCCGATTCCGCTTTTTCTATTTGAAACATGCATGTGAGATAGAGATAAATATTCTTCCATCTCTATCTTTTGCTTCTTCATTATAGGATGTCCTTTTCTGGCTATAAGAACATAGTCATCTTCATAAATCTTTTGATGCCTTAAGAAGACATCAGAATGGACAGGCGGATCTATACAGAAATCAACATTTCCTGCAGATAGCTCTAGAGGAGTCTCCTTCCTTGGAATTAAAAAACTTTCAACAGAAATATTGGGTCCATATTTTGCTAATTCTTTAATTAACAAAGGCAGAAGCCTGAACTCTGAGCTGTCTCCAATGGAGATTTTAAAAGTAACCTCAGAAGAGGACGGATCAAAAGAGTCAGTTTGAGCGATAGTTTTATTCATTAAACTCAGGGCTTCTCTGACATCTTTGATGATATCTTGAGCAATAGGAGTAGGTAGCATGCCTTTAGAAGACCTTATAAAGAGTTCATCATTAAACATCTCCCTTAACCTTGATAAAGCGTTGCTAACAGCAGGCTGCGTTATTCCCAAAACTTCACCAGCCTTTGTTAAATTCTTTTCTGTATAGATAACATCAAAGGCTTTAAATAAGTTTAGATCTGTTTGCTTTAAGTTCATTAAATTCTAAAAATTGTATTCTGATGAAATTATCTACCTAGACTAACTCGATATATGGCACTATTATCAGTATTAATTAATATTTGGATATAAATAAAACTTATATTACATAATAACAGTAATACATATCAATTATAAAGGAGAAGTTAGATGGGATTTCAATTTTCAGACAGGTCACAGGAACTTCAGCTAAGGATCAATAAATTCTTAGATGATCATATTTATCCAGCTGAGGAGATATACGCGCAACAAATGCAAGAATTTACTGAACAAGGAGACAGGTGGCAAATACCACAAATTATTGAAGATAAGAAGGAAATAGCCAAAGCAGAAGGTCTTTGGAATTTATTTTTACCTGAAAATCCCATGGGTGAAAGTATGAGTAACCTAGATTACGCTCCATTAGCGGAACTAATGGGTAAATCGGGAATAGCTTCCGAAATCTTTAATTGCTCTGCACCAGACACTGGAAATATGGAAGTTCTGGCTAGATATGCCAATGAAGAGCAGCAAGAGAGATGGCTAAAACCTTTATTAGACGGTGAAATTAGGTCTGCCTTTGCAATGACAGAGCCGGCAGTTGCATCTTCCGACGCTACAAACATATGTACTACAGCTGTTCTAGATGGCGATGAGTATGTAATAAATGGGGAAAAATGGTGGACTTCAGGGGCGGGTGATCCTCGATGCAAAGTTTTAATTTTTATGTGTATGACTAATCCAGAAAACCCTAAGCATCAACGTCAGTCACAGATTATTGTCCCAATGGACACTCCTGGAATAAAAATAGAAAAAATGATGCACGTATTTGGATATGATGATGCTCCACATGGACATGGCAGAGTTTCTTTTAAGGATGTAAGAGTACCCAAAGAAAATCTATTATTAGGCGAAGGAAGGGGTTTCGAGATTGCTCAAGGAAGGTTAGGCCCTGGAAGGATACATCATTGCATGAGAACAATAGGTGTTATGGAAAGAGCCCTTGAATTAATGTGCAAAAGATCAGAAGAAAGAATAGCTTTTGGTAAGAAGATATCTAGTTTGGGAGCAAATTATGATTATATCGCTGAAAGCAGAATAGACATTGAGACCTCTAGACTATTGACCTTAAATGCAGCTCATTTAATGGATACTGTAGGTAATAAGGTAGCTAGAAGTGAGATAGCTCAAATAAAAGTACACGTGCCTATTGTTGCTTGTAGACTTATAGACAGGGCAATACAGATGCATGGCGGAGGGGGTGTTAGTCAAGATTTTCCTCTTGCTAGCATGTATGCGCATATGAGAACTTTAAGAATCGCAGATGGTCCTGATGAAGTCCACAGGAGGACAGTTGCTAGAGAAGAACTTGGTAAATACGGAGGAGGGCAAAGTTCTGAAGTTGCAGTGACAAGAGACTAGTAATTTATTCTTATAAAAAGGGGCCTTTTTATTTTATAAATAAGAAGGGTAAATAAAGCCGATTTAGTTTTGTAAGTAAGCAATTTATAAAAGAGAAATAAGACTCGTAAGTTATAAAAATTTTGCTAAGCTTAATTATAGAAATTAATAAGGAGAATAAATGAAAAACATATTTTTAATTTTGGGCTTATTCATTGCATATTCTGCAAGTGCAGATGGACATCTTAAATCGGAAAAAGATGTATTAGCTTCATTGGATAAATATTTTGAAGCAAGAAACAATAATGATTATGCAACAGTAGTTTCTTTAGAAAGTAAAACCGGCACTTATGGCACTAACTCAGATGGTAGTTTCCATAAACCAAGACAAATACCCTCAGTTGAACAATGGGAAAAATTTGATCAAGGAGGCATAACCAACGTTTTTTATCCAGAAGCTATACAGCTTTCAGAAGGGGTTGTCTTAACAAGATTTTATGCTGAAGGCGTTGTTACTGCAGGAGGAAATTCTTCAGATTATAGAACTAGAGTAACAATGAACTGGGTAAAAGAGGATGGAAATTGGGTCGTAAAAAGTCAACATTACTCTCCAGCTAACTATGGAGGCGTTCACCAAACTCAGGCAGCTGATTTTGAAGATTAATATTAATTTTTAGTGGATTTTGATTAAAGCAGTATTCACTTAATAATATTAAGTGGTTTTTCTTGGTCTTTTTTGTGAATTAAGTTAGTTTATATATGTTATTGTTATTGAAACGAGGAGAACTAATGCATTTAAAAAATAGACTAGGCTATTCTTTTATTCTTATTTTTTCTTTAATTCTTAGCGGAAAAGTCTTCGCAGCAGACCTTCCTGTTATTGGAATTACAGAAATTACATCGGGTGTTGATGTTAGGAACTATAGAGAATACAAAAATTCTAAGGCAGGAAACTTTCAAACAATGCTTGAAACTCAAATGGTCAAAGTTGGAAGGTTTAAAATTATGGAGAGGAACAGGCTTGATGAGGTTCTTAGTGAACAAGGGCTTCAAGGTGAATTCTCAGATGCCGGCACTGTCATGAACGTTGGAGCCGTTGACTATCTAGTGTATGGATCGATTACAAAATTTGGTTCTAAAAAGAAAGAAATTGCTACAAAAAGTTTTGCCACTGTGAAAGTCATAGCAGAATTTGGTATTGATTTAAAGGTAGTTGATGCCACAACAGGGGAAATTAGAAGAGCAGAAACGATTGATGTCAGTGTTGAAACTGGATCAGGAATGGCCACTAAAGGAATCCAAACTGGAGATACACTAGCCGATCCTTTATCTGATGTTCAGCGAAAAGCAGCAAAGCAAGTAGCAGCTGCGATCTCGGAAAGCATATTTCCAATAGAAGTAATCACTTTTAGAGAAGACACCAACCAAAATTGTTGTGCTTACCTCAATTATGGTTCAGCTTTATTGTCCTTAGGAGATAGATTAAAAGTAGTAACTCT
>CEVR01076944.1_pt1 | contig 11940 bp, 7 predicted proteins | sample 356541 | NCBI WGS metagenome assembly CEVR01 (sample SAMEA2623734, study PRJEB7988) | marine metagenome | isolation source: saline water (ENVO:00002010), including
ATTTTAATTTGTGTTCCAACTGGATCAACTCCAGTTGAAAGAAAAGCCATACAAGATAGCGCACTTGCGGCTGGAGCTAGAAGAGTTCAATTAATTGAAGAACCAATAGCAGCAGCAATTGGCGCAGGACTGCCAATAAATGAAGCTACTGGATCTATGGTTATTGATATTGGCGGAGGAACAACTGAAATTGCTGTTATGTCTTTAGGAGGAGTAGTTTATTCAGAGTCCTTAAGAGTTGCGGGTGATGCAATGGATAATTCTTTAAAAGATTATATGAGGGAAGAATATAATTTAATGATTGGAGATAGTACTTCAGAAAAAATTAAAAAAGATATTGGTACTGCTATACCAACAAATAATAATACTTACGCAGTAAAAGGAAGAGATATTCGTTCAGGAACACCTAAAGAGGTTAATATATCAGAAGAGGATACTGCTGAAGCGTTAAACCCAATTCTTAAAGATATTGTATCTGGAATAAAAAAAGCATTAGAACACACACCTCCTGAATTATCTGCTGATTTAGTCGATATGGGTTTAACAATGACAGGAGGAGGATCTTTATTAAAAAATATAGATAAAAGATTTTCAAAAGAAACAGGATTACCAGTTAATATCGCAGATGACCCATTGTCATGCGTTGCCATTGGAACAGGCAAAGCATTAGACAACCAAGAAATATTTTCTGAAGTATTATCTGAGTATTAAAAAAGTATGGCCTCAGACTCGGGTAGAGATGATTTTATAATTGCTATTCGTTCAGCTTTTTTAAAAAAAGGGAATCGTCAAAAATTCTCATTATTTACTCTAATAGTTATATCAATTTTAGTTTTATCTTTAGAGTATTTTAAATCAGGTCCTGTTGATAAATTTCGTTCAATTACAAAAGACCTAATTTTCAAAGGCTCATTTTTTATCTCTACACCATTTGTCTATATAAATAAAAATTATTATAAACTTAAAGACCATCTTGAAATGTATGAAGAGTACAAATTATTAAAGCAAAAAAATTATAATTTAGAAAGTTTAAGTAATGAAAATAAATTTTATAAAACTGAAATTAAGAAATTAAACAATTTAATTGCTGAAGAAAATATTTATTCTAAAAACTATCTTTTATCAAAAGTATTGCTAGATCAGCAAAGTCCATATTTAAAATCAGTCATAATTAATAAGGGTTTTAAACATGGAATTAAGTTAGGTGTTGCAGTTAAAGATAAATCTTATTTTGTTGGAAAAATTGTTAATGTAAATGTTTTTACTTCAAGAATACTTCTTGCAAGCGATTTAAATAGCAAAATTCCAGTTATTATAGAACCATCTGGAATTAATGCAATATTATCTGGAAAAGGAAATAATAATTTTGCTGAATTAGAATATTTACCTAAGAACAATAATTTGAAAAATGGAGATGTTGTCTATACTTCGGGAGTAGATGGAATAATAGCAAGCGCGATACCAATTGGAAAAGTTTTTATAAATGAAGAAAATAAATATGTAGAATTTTTTGTGGATCTAAACCAACTACAGTTTGTGAAAATAAATTATTAGAAATGACAAAAATAAAGAAACAAAAAATATTTATAAGTTTAATTCAGAGTTTTCCATTAATACTGTTATTTTTTTTAGCATTTACAGGTTTTGATCTTAATTTTTTTATATTCAGCAATAGTTTTTCTTTTAATTTTATTTATATTTTAATTTTTTATTGGATCCTAAAAAAACCTGACAGACTAGGGTATGGATTAATTTTTTTAGCAGGAATAATTAATGACGTTGTACAAAATTTCCCAATTGGAATTTCATCAATTAATTACCTAATATTATGCGTTATAGCAGCGTTTATTAGAAATAGAACTTTGGTGCCAAGTTTATTATATGATTGGATTTTATTTTTAATTGCAATTTTAATTGTAAGTTCAGTGAATTACTCAATTTTAACTCTAGTTTTCTCTTTTCCAATAAAATACGGAACTTTAATGATTAGTTCATTTATTACTTTTTTAATTTTTCCAATTTTAACAAAATTTTTTCATCTAATAAATATAATTGAATTAAAAGAACAAAATGCAAAATAGAAGAAGCAGTGTTGATAAAGGAAGAACTATATCTAGACGACTTTTTATTTTAACAGGTGCAAAATTATTATTGTTAGGTGGTATAACTTCAAGATTATATAATTTACAAATTTCTGATAGAGAAAAGTATGAAATTTTATCAGATAAAAACAGGATAAGAGAATGGAAAACTCCTCCACAGAGAGGAATAATTACAGATTATTTTAATAATATTCTAGCAGATAATGATAGAGTATTTCAGGTTCATTTATCTTTAGATGAAGTAAATAATTTTGATCAAACCTTGTTTAGACTAAAAAATATTCTTAATCTCAGCAACAACCAAACAAAAAAAATCTACAAAAAAAAGGAGAAACTTAAACCCTGGGATACTTTGGTTGTATCAGACAATATAGAATGGAATGAATTCTCGAAATTAAATTTATATCTACATGAATTAGAGGGTGTTAAGCCCGTTGTTTCATCTTCTAGATATTATCCATACGGTAATAGCTCTGTTCATGTAGTTGGATATGTGGGAGATGCAAGTTTAAAAGATATCGAAAGAATGGAAGAAATAAAAGAAAATCTTGTACCTGGTTTAAAGGTTGGTAAATCTGGCATAGAGTATTCTAATGAAAAGTTGTTAATTGGTAAGTATGGAATAAAAAGATACGAAGTTAATTCTTCAGGTAAAAGAATAAGTCAAATAGATTATGTAAAAGAGTCTCAAGGAGTTAAGATAAAAACAACAATTGATCTTGAAATACAAAAATTTGCTCAAGAATTACTGATAGGTAAAGCTGGTTCCATATGTGCGATGGATATTTATACAGGGGAAATTATTGCAATGGCTTCATCACCCACATATGATCCAAATAAATTTACTCATGGAATAAATCATAAAGATTGGAACGAAATAAGAGACAATCCATTAAAGCCATTTGTTAATAAGTCTATTGCTGGTCTATATTCACCTGGTTCTACTTTTAAACCATTAGTTGCTCTTGCAGCTTTAGAATATAATATTTTAAATCCAAATCTAAAAGTGAGGTGCAAAGGTCATATAGAAATGTATGGGCAAAAATATCATTGCTGGAAAGATAAAGGTCATGGATATATGTCTTTAAGAAATGCAATAAAACAGTCTTGTGATATTTATTTCTACGAGATGGCGCGTAAGCTAGGAGTTGATAAATTAGCTGTAGTTGCAAAAAAATATGGTCTTGGATCTTCAATTTTAGGAGATGTTTATTTTGATGAAAAAAAAGGACTTGTTCCAAATACAGAATGGAAAAGAAACAATTTAGGAAGAGGCTGGTTATTAGGAGAAACGATAATTAATGGAATAGGACAAGGCTATATACAAACAACTCCTTTACAGCTTTGTTTAATGACAGCACAACTGGCAAATGGTGGGTACAAAATTAATCCACATATAATTAGTGATGAAAATATAAGTTTTGAAGATATAAAATCAAAGATTCAAAAGGATATAGAAAGTTTAAAGCTATCATCAAAAGAAGATCAGCGTGACACATATTCTCCAATTAGGTTATATAAAAATTCAAAAAATATTAAATTTATTTTAGAAGCAATGTTTGCTTCTACCAATGAACCTGGAGGTACATCATTTAGATCTAGATATGATAATAAGAAATATCAATTTGCTGGTAAAACAGGAACATCACAAGTTCGAAGGATAACAGAAGCTGAAAGAGAATTAGATTTAAAACAATCACAAATTTTATATAAAAATAGAGATCACGCATTATATATTGCTTTTGCGCCTTACAAAGATCCAAGATATGCAATTAGTGTTTTAGTAGAACATGGGGGATCAGGAGGTAAAACAGCAGCTCCTCTAGCAAGCAAATTAATTAAAAAAATTATCGACCGTCATGAATTAAGAGAACAAATAAGAAAGAGAATAGCTAATTTAGCATAATGTTAACCGAAAGACTTCATACATCAAAATACTCTTTTTTAGACAAGCTAAAAGTTTTGGATTACTTTTTAATTATAATTGTAATTTTAATCGGAGCAATAAGTGTATTTGCAATTTATTCTACAGAAAGTGGTGAATTTTTATATTATACAAAAAATCATTTAATAAGACTGGTAACATTTTTTTTAATGTTTTTATTTTTGTCTTTTATTAGAATAACGTTTTGGTATCAAAATGCTTATATATTCTATTTAATTTGTTTATTTTTTTTAATTATTGTTTTATTTTTTGGAATAACTGCTTCAGGTTCACAAAGATGGGTTAATTTATATTTTTTGAATCTACAACCTTCAGAGCTCATGAAAATTGCAGTTATTGTATGTTTTGCAAGATATTATCATCGTGTACAAACAACTGATATTCAAAACTATAAATTTTTATTTATACCTCTAATTTTATTAATAATACCTTGTTACTTAGTAATAAGGCAACCGGATCTAGGAACAGCAATTTTAATTGCTGGTAGTGGTATATTAATCATATGGTTAGCAGGGCTTAATTTAAAATATTTTGTTTATTCTGGTTTATTGCTTTTGGTCTCTTTGCCATTTGTAATTTCAATTTTAAAACCTTACCAAAAATCAAGAATATTAACATTTTTTAATCCAGATAGAGATCCTTTAGGAGCAGGTTATCAAATTATTCAATCTAAAATTGCTATTGGTTCTGGAGGTTTTTTTGGAAAAGGTTTTTTGAAAGGTACGCAAAGTTATTTAGAATTTTTACCAGAAAAGCATACAGATTTTATATTTACTCTTTTTTCCGAAGAGTTTGGTTTCCTTGGATCAATTACACTTTTGTTTTTATACATTTTGCTTATTTATCGAGTCATCAGCATTGGTTTTTTCGTAAGAAGTTTTTTTGCTAAATTGTATTGTTTTGGTTTTGCCTCAGCAATTTTTCTATATGTATTTGTAAATATTTCCATGGTTTTGGGTCTACTTCCTATAGTAGGCGCTCCTTTGCCTATAATGTCATATGGAGGCTCTTCAATGTTATCAATAATGTTGGGGCTTAGTATAGTAATGAGTTGTAAAATTTACAGTCAAGATCAAATTAGAAATTATTAATTAAAGAACAACGACTAAAAATTTTCTCTCCAATTAATTCTTAAAGACTTAATACCTCCAGCTAATGCATCAAGCACTAATAAATCTTTACTGGATTTTCCTGTAATTTTAGTTTCTCCTGCAATGTTTGCATACAAGTCTCCTCTAAATATTACGATTTTTGAAAGAGCACCAGAACCTACATAAAAACATTTTTCAGTTTGATGTATTGTTGGATTTGTTCCAAGACCATCAGACATGTTATATCCACATTCATCGTCTGCAGCACAAACGAATGCGTCCCCTAAACCACAGAGATCAGTTGTATTTGGCATATATACTGGAAAATAAATTACTCCATTTCCTATTGTTGGTTCAGCTGTAACTTTTTTTCTTCTAGATGAAGTTGGTGCATTTTTATCAAGCTCAATATACCAGCCATTATCAGCATATTGAGGACAGTTAGAATCATCAGTTTCATTTGTTGTATTTTTACATTTTGTTAGATCGTCAATTGTTAAATTTGCTCCTGTTTGCAATGGTTTAAAGTTTGGAAAGTTTTTATCTTTTATTCCAATTAATAAATTATCAACGCTATTAGGTTTACTTACTCCTGCATCATTTAGATTTAAATAGTCCCCTGTTCCTGCAAATAACCATAAGTTCTCAGTTGTTGCACCAATCACTGCCTCCATACTATGATACATGTATCTATTATTTTCCGCTGTAGAGTTAGCCGAAAATAATGTTGTTTTGTCGTATAAAAATATAGGTTTTGGTGATCCACTTTGATCTCTATCATCTTCCATATTAGTAAGATTTATTTTAGTAATTTTTCCTTCTAAATCGCTCACATAAACAAGAGCACCTCTGTAATTTGCTTTAAGAGCAAGATCGGGGGTCAAGACAAGAGGTGTACTTGGAATAGAGTTTACAATATTATTTCCGTCTAAGTCTTCAATATTTATTTGTTTTATTACTTCACCATTTGTTAAATTTATAACAAATACATTTGAACCCAGACCAGCAACTTTTACTCCATATCCTCCTCCCATAACAGCAACATAAATATCGTCATCAATGTTACTGTCACCTGCTCCAGTATTTGGCAGTCTAAACACTCTAGGGCTAGACCAAGTCTCAGCTAAATACCTGTAGTCATATTTTTCTCCTGCTGCAGGCATATTATTTATTATAGTTACATTCACTGTTGAATTTGCAACGGTTGAATTTGGATCGGCGCTATAGGTCATACTATTTGGTAAAGTTACTTTTAAGGATGAACCTGCTGAAGTAACACTAGATGAGTTAGTGACATCAGCACCATCAACATAAATTTTAATATTAGCTCCCGAGGTAGATACTGCGTTATTTATTGTTACTATTTTACCTTGATAACAAGATGTAGTTCCAAGTGCATTACAATTTTGTGAGACAGATGAATTATTTTCATAATTGCTACTTACTTTTTTTACTTCTTCAAAATTATTTAGGTTATAAGAACTCGATTTATAATCATAGGTTTTTGACTCACCTTCATGATCTACATGGTAAACTTTACCATCGTTTGGATCATTTAGTATAGAATATAAATGCTCTGGTTTATAGGGGTCAGTCACATCTAAGACAGAAAAACCAGCACCACCTCTTCCGTACGGAGCAATTAATATTGTATGCCAAGCTTCTGCACCATCATGAGGGCTTTTAAAATACATATCATGCACAACTGGAGAACCATCCATAGCAAATATTGGAACAGTTCCTCCTCCTGTAGTTTTGTTTAGATTTGGATTTATAACTGTCGGTAATTTCCCAGCAATTAGCGGAGAAACAAAACCCCATAACTCAGTTCCATCATCTGCATCAAATGCATGCAATATTCCATTATTTGCCCCAGCATAAATTACTTTTTTTCTATTTGCTAAATTTGTTGAATTTGCCCAAGCTTGATAGTTATTTTTATCTCTAAAAAAGGATTCTTGATTAGCATTCATAAAGGCAGTGTCAGCATTGGGTGAACCTACTAAAATAATTTGAGAATTATAAATATCCGCCAAATAATGTTCTCTTGCTTCAGTTAAATTACAATCGCCGTTATAATCAAAGTAATCTTCTCCTCTTATAAAATTTATTAAACCTTTTACATCATCTAAAATCCCATCTTCTACACCTGGCTTATTTTTACCATTTACTCCACATCTTCCTATACCCGAAACATCACCCGAGTCATTGTGATAATCTTTAACGTTGTTGCCAGTTAACCTAAACATTTTTTCATTAATTAAAGGAGCAAGACCTTCATTAAAATTATTGTATCCAGGTTTATAAGAAGTTCCTTTTAACGCTGTCCAAATTTTTCTGTTATCCGGTGAAGCTAGTTTATCCTCTGCTTTCCATGCAGCAGTATCATCTACACCACCGCCTTGAGATTTATCTTTAATTTTCATACGCTTAAGTTTACCTGCCCATTCTCGGCTAGAATAATAATCAAATTGGGCTTGGAATAAGGTTCCTGTCTCTTCCAGTGAACCTGTGATAGCAGGAGCTGTATATGACAAGTTTTCACTTATAATTGCTGTAATAACATTTTGAAGCTCCTGTTTTAGATCTTCAGCTGATAATGCTCTTATAGCTTTTTTGTATGGACTTCCCCCGACCGCTGCCATTTGGTCAAATTTATTTAATGCTCCTCCTGTTACAGAATCGCCATAAGCAACCATAATACTTTTTATATTGTGATCATTTGCTAATTTACTCATATGATTTTTTGCAGGATTATGAGTAGATTGATTCCACCCACCATCACCAATAACAATTACATAATTAACCTGACAGTCTACTTTTTTATCTTTTATAACTGGATGATCGTTATAATTTACAAAATATTGCCAGGCGAGTCTTGAAAAAGCAGTTGCATGAGTTCTTCTATAAAGTGTTATGGGAGTTTCTAAATATTGATGAATTTTTTTTGCTCCTTCGCTATCAATTTTAACAGCTAAGCAATTTCTACTATTACATGTCTTTCCTTGTCCAAATCCACCTTTAGCATTAGGATCCCATCCAGAATATTCTGTAGTTTCTTCTTTACTCCATAAACCAAAACCAAATAGAGCACCTTCTGTTAAGGAACTATCAGATACAACAGCTTTGATTGCTTCAACTGCACCTCTAAGCCTTGAAACACCACTTAAACCAAAAACTCTCACAAAACTTAAATCTTTATTCAATATAGTTATTTCTAAACGTCCCAAGTTTGCAACAAGAAGCTGTCCTGCATTATTAAATTTCAAATCATGAGGTTCCATAAAATAAACACTAGTTGCAGTAGATGGTTCAAAGGCATCAGCTATTCCATTTTCTGCGAGTGTTTTTACAAATTTTCCATCACTAGTCTTTATTTTACAAATTTTGTGAGAATACTTTCCTGAAGAATATAAAATAGTAGGGTCTGCTGGGTCAGTAATTAAACCATGTGAAGTTCCACATGGATTATCAAATACAGCTGTCTTAGTTTCGCTTACGCATCCATTGGTATCAATTTTAAAACTCCAGATTTTTTGTTGGTCGTCATTTTGTACATATAAGTATTCATTATTACTATCAGCGGTTATTGCAGTTACGAATCTAGCTGCAGTTTTGAGATCTCCCCCAATCGAATATTGATTACCAGTTGAATAATTTGTTTGGCACTTATAATCCGATGTTTTAAAATTCAAATTACCTTTCGTTAAGTCTTTTACCCAAAGAAAGGCAGTAGTGCTTCCACCTTTACCACCTCCCATTCCATAATAAATTCCATCTTGAATATCAATTGCAATATAATGACTATGAAAATTTTGTTGTGACACTATTTCTCTACAAGTCCTGTCATTATTAGGTCTGCTTGTATCATAATATTCAGCGACGCGAGGATTGAACTGTTTCATGTATCTATAATTAATATCATCACGAGGCAAGTGGGCCGTATAAAGTTGTCCATTGTAATATTCCATTCCCATTACATCATCCTTGTGATGACTTTTAAAAGGACCCGCTCTTGGATCGCATGAATTTGCAGTTACTGAACCCAATTTTTTATAAGCTGCTAATTTGTTTGTTGTAGGGGTTGATGCGTCCCAAAGTGCAATTCCTCCATTATCTGTTTCTGCAACAAAATAATGTCCTGTAGTTTGATCTTGAACTACAGAAAAAGGTTCTTTCATTCTATCTACACCCGAATATGCTTTAGCAGGCCAATTCATACTAAATGTACGATCTAATAAAATTAATATATTAGCGGGAATAGTTTGACCACTTCCTGGAGGTAAATTTTTAGCATGAACCTGTACAGTCAACAAAATTAAAAAAATAGTAACAAAGCTTAAATTTTTTTTCATTTTTTTTTTCTCATTATCATTTTATACTATCTACCACAACTATTGTTAAGTCATCCTTTTGAATATGCCCTTCATTTAAAATTTCATCAATTATTGTTTTTAGTCTATGATTATTTGAAATTGATTGATGTTTTTTTATATAATTTTGAAAACCTTCAGAACCTAGCATATCACCCTTCGGGTTTTTAATTTCTGTAATACCATCTGTAAATATATACATTGAACTTTCCGAAAAAGGAATGACGTGCTCATTGTATTTAGCTTTTGGCATAATTCCTAATGGAGGACCTGACTCATTATAGTTCGTAAAAGAACCTTCTTTTGAAAAAATAATAGGTGGTTCATGTCCAGCACTTGAAAGTAGTAACTCTTTTTTAATACTATCATAAACTCCAACTAGCATTGTAACAAACATTCCTCTTGAAATAGTTTCACAAATTTCATTGTTAAGTTGATGTAATAATTCAGCAGCAGAAAAATTTGTTTTACTTAAACATCTATACAAACTAGAAGCTTTTGACATTAGCAATGAAGATTTAATACCTTTTCCAGATACGTCAGCAACTCCAAAACCATATTTGCCTTCTCCTAATTCAGAAAAATTATAAAAATCTCCAGAAACAACTTTTGCAGGAATATTTATTCCAGCAATAGGGAAGGATTCTTTTTTATTTTGCGACAATAAGGATTTTTGAATTTCACCAACTATTTCAACTTCTTTTTGAATTTTATTTTTTTCAACCATTTCGTTTGCCATTTTAGCATTTCTAATTGCAAACGCCGCAGGTGCGGATAGCGTTTCTAGAAGCTGTCTATCATCTTCTATAAATAATTTATCATTTGTTTTTTTATTTAAACAATGAATAACCCCAATACACTCATTTGCTGCAATTAAAGGAGAACACAATACAGAAAATGTAGTAAAATTAGTTTTATTATCTAAATCAAAATAAAATTCCGCTATTTCCCTTACATCTTTTTTTACATTTCCAACTCTAATACATTTTTTTTGATTAACAGCTTTACCCATCACACCATCAGTTAAATTAAGCTCATATTCGTCTAAATATTCTTGATTGAGAGATGCAATACATTCAAATTTTTTCTTTTTATCATTAATTAAAAATATATTTGCTGCTTGAGCATTAATTCTTGCAATAATTACTTTTAAAGCTGTATTTAAAGTTTCTTTTAAATCAAGAGAGACAGCAAATTCTTGATTCATTTTAGTTATAATTTCAAGATCAATATTTACTTTAGATTCTTTGTCTTCTTTTTCTTTTTCAGGTTTTTTTGGTCTAAATAAAAACATTTATTTCTAGTAATTTAAGCTGATTTTGGTAAATTTTACAACTATGGAGATTATTATAAATAGCCCTAATTTCTATATTCATCTTCACGATGCTGTATTAATGTTTCAATTTATAATAGATGGATTTATTGAAGTAACTTCTAATTTCAAAATATAATCAATTATCATTAGTGGACTTAATTTTTGTAATATTATTGGGCGGGCTTTGGGGTAGTTTTGCCAATGTTTGTATTTATCGTTTACCTATTGAAAAAGGAGTTATTTCTGGAAGATCATATTGTCCAAAATGTAAAAAAAAAATTTTATGGTATGACAACATTCCTTTAATTTCTTATTTTCTGCTAAATGGAAAATGCAGAAAATGCAAAAAAAAAATTTCTTTTCAATATAGCCTCGTTGAATTTTTAAGTATTTTTACTTTTTTTAGTATTTATTACTTTTATGGAATTACATTAACAACTTTATTGCTAATGATTTTAAGCTTAACTTTTATAATTATTTTTTTTATCGACTTAAAACATTTTATTATTCCAAATGTTTTAACATATTCAATGATGGTTTTAGGCTTTATCAAATCTTTTGATCCAAATTTAGATATAATCTTTCCAAATTATTTAAACTCATTAGTTGGTGGAATTTTTGGATATCTAATAATCTGGTCTATTATTTTTTTTTACAAACAAATTAGAAAAAAAGAAGGAATGGGTTTAGGAGATGCAAAATTATTAGCAGTTATTGGTTTCTGGTTTGGTTGGATATCTATACCTTTTGTAATTTTTCTTTCATCAACAATAGCTTTAATTTATGTTATTCCAAATTTATTAAATAAATCAAAAAAATTGTCATCTCAAATACCTTTTGGTCCTCACATAATTTTAGCAACAATAATTTTTGTAATATTCAAAGATAGTTTTTTAAAGATTTTGATATGATTAAAAAGTTAATTTTTGTATTGTAACAAAAAATAAACAATTATTATGTTAAGGTTTTTATACATCATTTTATTTCTTTCGGTTTTTGTCTCAAACGCTTTTGCATTGATTTCTTTTAAACAATCAAAAGTAATAACATCGGATTCAAATCAAATAAGAGGAATAAATTTTAAACCTGATGGCACTATTATGTATGTTACAGA
>CEVR01048926.1_pt1 | contig 11869 bp, 8 predicted proteins | sample 356541 | NCBI WGS metagenome assembly CEVR01 (sample SAMEA2623734, study PRJEB7988) | marine metagenome | isolation source: saline water (ENVO:00002010), including
GGTCCTAATGGTTGTGGCAAATCTAATGTTGTAGATGCTATTAGATGGGTTTTAGGTGAACAAAAAACAACTTTACTTAGATCAGATAAAATGGAAAATATAATTTTTAATGGAAGTAAATCAAGAAAAAAATTAAATTTAGCAGAAGTCTCTATAACATTTGATAACACAAAGAATTTAATCCCAACAGAATATTCAAATGTATCTATAACTAGAAAATATTTTAGATCAGGTGAAAGCGAATATTTTTTAAATGATATTAAATGTAGATTAAAAGATATTACAAATTTATTTTTAGATACTGGGATTACATCAAATAATTATGCAATAATTGAATTATCAATGGTAGATAATATATTAAATGACAAAGATAATTCGAGAATGAAATTATTTGAAGAAGCATCAGGTATTTCAAAATTTAAGAAAAGAAAAAAAGAAACTCTAAATAAGATAGATTATACTGATAAAGATTTAGAAAGGGTTGATGATTTAATACATGAAATTGAAAAGAATTTACGTTCTTTAAAAAGACAATCAGAACAAACAAAAAAGTTTTATGAATTAAAAGATAAATACAAAAAACTATCAATTAATCTAGCAATAAAAACTACAGAAGAAAAGACTATTAGATTAAATAAATTAAAAACAGATCTTAAAAAAATAGAAGTTAATGATGTAAAGTTATCATCAGGTATTGCAAAAAAAAATGCAAACTTAGAATCACTTAAATCTTCTTTGATTTCGTTCGAAAAAGAATTGATGAAAAAACAAAAGATCGTAAATGATAAATTGGAGAGAATCAGAAAACATGAAGAAAATAAAAAAATAAAAAAAGAAAAATTAAAATTTCTTGAAATAAAATCTGATGAACTCAATAAAAAAATAAAATTAGATGAAGAAAGTAATTCAAGATCTTTATTTTCAATTGAGAGTATTAAAAAAGAAATTTTACAAGAAGAAAATTCCTTACAAAAGCTTTCAAAAAAATTAAACAAAACAAAAGAAGAATTTTCAAAATTTGAAAAAGAAATTGATAATAAACAAATTAAAACTTCAAGTTTAGATGAAATAAATGAGAACTTCAGATCAATTAATTTTAATTTAAAATCTATTCAAGAAAAGAAAAATCAAATAATTAGTCTTATTCAAATTGAAGAAATGAATAAAAAAGAAATTATTTTAAAATTAAATTCATTCGAAAAAAAAATTGATGAAATATTATCAAATGTCAACTTCATTGAAAAATCATTTTCAAATGAAAACAAAGAATTAATTAAATTAAATAAACAGTTTACCAAAAAATCAAAGGATTTATCAAATGAGGAAATACTTTTTAATAAAATAAAAAATAAAATAAATTCTTTAACTAATGAATTAGATTATAAATCGTCAACTTATGATTATAATCTCAAGCAAATTAAAAACAATAAAAAAGAATTATTAAATACAAAAGATCAAATTAAAAATTCAAAAAATATTACATCAGATAAAGATAATTTGTTGATTGATCTATATAATCAAAAAGATAAACTAGAAATTGAATTAAATAATTATGAAAATGATTATCAAAAAACAAGAGATGAAATTGATAAAATTGATGCTGAAATAAAATTAAATAGAGATAAAAAAGAACAAAATCTACTTTTAATAAATGAACATAAAAATGAAATTCATGACTTAGAATTAGATTTAAATTCTGTAAGTGAACGAATAAAGGTGGAATTTGAATTAAATATTTTGGATTTGAAATTAGATGAAGGTGTTTTTGAAAATAAATCGATTGAAATTGTCGAAAATATTATTTTAAAAACAAAAGAAAAAATTGATAAAATTGGACAGATTAATCCTTTAGCATTAGAAACATATAACGAAATGAAAGAAAGGCATGAGTTTATTACAAAAGAAAAAAATGATTTATTAGAAGCTAAGGAATCATTATTAAAAACAATTACAGAAATTGATAAAAATGCTACCGAAACATTTTTAGATTCTTTTGAAAAAATCAAAAAATATTTTAAAGATGTTTTTCGTTCCCTATTTATAGAAGATGATGATTGTGATTTATTATTATCCGATCATAACAGTCCTTTAGAATCAAGTATTGATATATTAGCTAAACCAAAAGGAAAGAAACCAATTTCAATTAATCAACTTTCGGGAGGAGAAAAAACATTGACTGCCACTTCATTATTGTTTGCAATATATCTATTGAAACCTGCTCCATTTTGTATTTTTGATGAAGTAGATGCTCCTCTTGATGATAATAATATTGATAAGTTTAATAGAATTATAAAAAAGTTTTCGAAGGATTCTCAATTTATAATAGTTACACATAATAAAAGAACAATGATGAATACTGATATTATTTATGGAATTACTATGCCAGAACAAGGTGTTTCTAAAGTCGTGCCAGTAGATTTAAGAAATCTTAACTTATAGTTAACTAAATTTTTACATAAATAATGAATATTTTAAAAACATAATTTTATTTTTGAACGTTATTTAAATAGACATAATTAAAAATTCAATAAAAATGGATAAAGAAGTATTAAAAAAATCTTTAATTGGTGGGGAATTTCTAATCAATGATATCGATTCCGATTCAATTTTTACTATTGATGATTTTAATGAAGAACAAAGAATGATGGTTGAAGCATGTGAAGATTTTATAAAAAGAGATGTAGACCCTGTAAGAGATAAAGTCGATGATCTTGAAGATGGTTTGATGGTTTCACTATTAGAAAAAGCTGGAGTACTTGGTTTATTAGGAATTTGTGTACCATCTCAATATGGTGGACTAGACATGAGTTTTAACACTAGTATGTTAATTGCTGATATAGTTGGTTCTACAGGTTCTTTTTCAACAGCTTATGGAGCCCATACTGCTATTGCTACTTTACCAATTTTATACTATGGAACTGAAGATCAAAAAAGTAAATATTTACCAAAACTAGTTTCTGGTGAGTGGAAAGGTGCATATTGTTTATCTGAACCGGATTCAGGCTCAGATGCTAATGCTGCTAAAACAAGAGCAAAATTATCTTCAGATAAAAAACACTATTTAATTAATGGTCAAAAGATGTGGATTACTAATGGTGGAATATCAGATCTGTATATTGTTTTTGCAAAAATTGATGATGATAAAAATTTATCAGCATTTATAGTTGAAAAATCTTTTGGAGGTATAACAATGAATGATGAAGAAAAGAAACTTGGCATTAAAGGTTCTTCAACTAGACAAATATTTTTTAATGACTGTAAAGTTCCAGTTGATAATTTATTATCAGAAAGAGATAATGGTTTTAAAATTGCTCTAAACGTTTTAAATATTGGTAGAATCAAGTTAGGTGCTGGAGTATTAGGTGGCTGTAGAGGAATTATAGATCATGTTATTACTTATTCTAATGAAAGAGTACAATTTGGAAAACCAATATCATCTTTTGGAGCTATAAAAAATAAAATTGCTCAAATGATCTGTAAAACCTATGCTTGTGAAGCTTTATCATATAGGGCAGGTCAAGATATTGATAATAAAGTATTAGAATTAATGGATAACGGTTTATCAAAATCTAAAGCTGAGGTTAATGCTTTAGATCAGTTTGCTATAGAATGTGCTATAGCAAAAGTCTTTGGTTCTGAAATACTTGATTATGTAGTAGATGAAGGTGTTCAAATTTATGGAGGAATGGGATTTTCTGAAGAGGCCCCTATGGCTAGAGCATATCGAGATGCTAGGATATCTAGAATTTATGAAGGAACAAGTGAAATAAATAGAATGTTATTAGTGGGAATGATTTTAAAAAGAGCTGCAAAAGGCGAATTGGATATAACCTCAAGTGCCTTATCTGTTTCTGAAGAATTATTATCTGTTCCTACATTAGATAATGGCGATGATGGTTCTATTTTTAATGAATATCATCAGGTCATTAAAAATTTAAAAAAGGCAACTCTTATGGTTTTAGGTAAGGCTGCTCTACATTTTAAAGATAAAATTTCTGATGAACAAGAGATATTGATGAATATTGCAGATATGATAATAAATTTATATGCTGCTGAATCGGTATTATTAAGGTCTGAGAAGATTATAAAAAAATACAATAAAGATGACAAATCAATCTATTTTGATATAACAAAGTCATTTCTATATGATACATGTGTTAATGTGTCAAATTCTGGGAAGGAATGTTTAAATAACTTTGTTTCTTCTGATGAATTAAATATGATGATTATAGGGTTAAGAAGGTTTACGAAAATCAATCCTATTAACATTAAAGATACAAGAAGAAGAATTGCTGATAAAGTAATATCTGCAGGAGAATATAATATTTTTAATATTCTATAATAATTAATTATAGTACTATTAATTGATCTTTATTTATATCTTTAAATAAAGAATTGTCTAATGGATCCAAGAGGTGGTTTTAACACAAAAATAGGTTTTATTTTAGCTGCTGCAGGTTCTGCAGTTGGTTTAGGTAATATATGGAAATTCCCAATAGAAGTTTCTGAAGGAGGTGGTGCAGCTTTTTTATTAATGTATTTATTTTTTTGCTTTATTTTATGTTTCCCTGTCATTGTATCTGAAATTGCTATTGGAAGAAAATCAAATAGAAATGCTATAGGTTCATTTGAAAAATTAGGTTTTAAAAAGTGGAGTTTTATTGGTAAAATGGGAGTTTTAACGGGTATTTTAATTTTATCATTTTATTCGGTTGTTGCTGGTTGGGTGTTAGGATATGTATTTGAAATGATTAGAGGAAACTTTCAGATTTATGAAAGCTTTTATGAATATACAAATAATGTAAAGTATATAATGTTATATTCATTTTTATTCATGTTTGTAACTGCATTTATTGTATCTAAAGGAATTGCAGATGGTATAGAAAAAGCTTCAAAAATATTAATGCCCTCTTTAATTTTTTTAATAATTGTATTGATTATTTATGCGCTTACTCTACCAAATTCAATAGATGGAATTAAATTTTATTTAATTCCCGATTTTTCGCAAATAAATTTAAATGTAGCAGGTAGCGCATTAGGTCAGGCTTTCTTTTCTCTTTCGTTAGGTATGGGAATGTTAATAACATATGGAAGTTATATTAATAAAGATAATAATATAGTAAAATCTGCTGCATTAATTACTTTGGCAGATGTTGGAATTGCATTTTTAGCAGGTTTAGTTATATTTCCTTTTATATTTTCAAAAGGCTTAGCTGTTGAAGGAGGTCCAGGTTTAATTTTTACAACATTACCTCAAATTTTTGAATCACTTGGCGAAACAACAGGAGTTTTGGTTGGTTCAACCTTTTTTATTTTGCTTACTTTCGCTGCTTTAACATCAACCGTATCTCTTTTAGAAGTTCCAGTTTCTTATGTTGTTGACGAATATAAAATCTCAAGAAAATTATCTGTATGGATTATAGCTTTTTTTATTTTTATTTTAGGTATTCCATCCCTATTATCTCATGGTGAATTTTTATTTTTTAAAAATTTCATTACTTATTTGGGGTCAACAAAACCAGTTGATTTCATGAGTTTTATAATTCATGTCTCAAACGATACATTATTACCATTAGGTGGCTTTTTGATAACTATTTTTGTAGCATATATTTGGAAAAAAGAAAATTTATTAGAAGAAATATCTATTGGAAATAATAATTTTAAAAATTCATTTGTAGCTAAATATATTTCTTTTTCAATTTCATTTATATGCCCACTAATTTTAGGTTCTTTATTCTTAATTACATTTTTAGAAAAATTCTTTGGTATAAGTTTTATTTAGAACCTATTCATATCGTAAAGATTCTATAGGATCAAGTTTACTAGCTCTATTTGCTGGAATATATCCACTAATAATTCCTACTAGTGTACTAATTATTATTCCTAATAGTATCCAAAGCCATGGAATTGAAAATGTACCTCCCATAAACCAAGTTACTCCTATACCAAAGATAAGGCCAAAAAGAACACCGCCTACTCCACCAAGTTGACAAATCACAATTGACTCAGTTAGAAATTGATTTTTAATATCAATTGGAGTAGCACCAATTGACTTTCTAATTCCAATTTCTCTAGTTCTTTCATTTACAGAAACTAGCATAATATTCATTAATCCAATTGATGCCCCAAGTAATGTTATAAAAGAAATAGAAAAACCACCTATTTTAAGATATCCAGTTATATCACTTAATCTTTCTTCTAATGATTCATTTCTAACTACCTCAAAAGATTTTTCATTTCCAATTGGATCTTGTCTAATTATGCTCATTATTTTTGAAGAAATACCCATATCCTTTTCTATTTCGGTTGGGTTATCTACCCTAACCTCAACTTCAAATCTTGATGAAGGTCTTAATCTTCTACCAGTTTCAAGAGGGATTATTACCATATCATCTACACTTCTTCCAAATGAACTACCTTTCTCTTCTAAAACCCCAATAATTCTAAAATTTGTTCCTCTTGCAGAAAATACTTTATTTATAGGATTTTCACTTTTTTCAAATAGTTTGTCTATTATTTTTGATCCAATAATAGCAACGTTTACACCATTATTTGACTCTAATTCGGTAAAATTTCTACCTGACTGCAAATTGTAACCCTTAACTTTCAATAAATTAAAATCACCAGCAGATACACTTATATTTGGATTTGTTGTCTTTGATTTGTATTTAAGTTCTGCTATTTGGGTAACGTAAGTGTTTACACTAACAACTCCATTTCCATTGTATTTTTGAACAAACATTTTAATTTCCCTCCACTTTAAAGGAGGATTATTTTTCTTTTTTATTCCTCTATTTCTACCCCTTTCATCTCGAGAGCTTTCTATAGTATAAACATTAGATCCTAAACTAGAAAAACTATCTGTTACAGAACTCTTAATTCCATCAATTGATGTCAAAATACCAACCAAAGAAGAAATTCCTATAGATATTATTGCTGCAGAAAGAAATACTCTTAATTTATTAGACTTTATTGAGGCTAAACTCTCTAAGAATAATTGTATTAAATTCATTATAAAAATTAAAAATTCAATACAAATTTAAATAAAAATCAATAAGCAGACTTAGTTGTTTTAATAATTATAGCTGCTATTTTATAAGGGTCGCCATTAGATGCAGGTCTTCTATCTTCTAATCTACCTTTCCATCCATCTTCAACAGTTCCTATTGGAATTCTAATCGAAGCTCCCCTATCAGAAACACCATAACTAAATTGATTAATTGATTGAGTTTCATGTTTACCAGTTAATCTTTGTTCATTGTCTGCGCCGTAAACATTAATATGAGAATCAACATTTTCACCAAACTTATCACATACTTTATTAAAAATTGCTTCATCACCGCAAGTTCTTAAAGTACTATCAGAAAAGTTTGCATGCATACCAGAACCATTCCAATCACCTTTGACAGGTTTAGGATGAAGATTAATAGAAACACCAAATTTTTCTGCATTTCTTTCAGCAAGATATCTAGCAACCCATACTTGGTCTCCAGCATTTTTAGCGCCTTTAGCAAAGATTTGATATTCCCATTGACCAGGAGCAACTTCTGCATTAATACCTTCAACATTTATTCCTGCATCCAAACATTGATTGAGATGAGCTTCAACAATTTCTCTACCAAAGGTATTTTCAGCACCAACACTACAATAATAAGGTCCTTGTGGTCTTGAAGGAAAACCCTCTTTTGGGAATCCCAAAGGCTTATTAATTTCGTAATCCCAGAAAAAATATTCTTGTTCAAAACCAAACCAAAAATCATCATCATCATCATCTATAGTTGATCTCCCATTAGTTTTGTGAGGCGAACCATCAGGATTTAACACTTCAGTCATTACTAAATATCCATCAACTCTATCTGGATCAGGAAAAATGGCAACAGGCTTTAATAAACAATCTGAACTACTTCCATCAGCTTGAGATGTTGAACTACCATCAAAGCTCCACATTGGACAATCATCTATTGACCCTGAAAAGTTTCTTTTAATTAAAGTTTTACTTCTTATAGTTTGAGTTGGTGAATTACCATCCAACCATATGTATTCTAATTTTGATTTGTTAACACTTGTCATAGTAAAAAATTTACCAACAAATGACAAAAAAAAACATATTAAATAATAATGAATAAAATAATATTTTAAAATAAAAGTTAGATTATTATAAAATTTGCAATAAATAAAAGTTTATTTAAAGATTTTGTAATTATCGTAAGAATGAATTTAGAAAAATTATAATTTTTTTAATTTAGAATTAAATACTTTTTTGAATTTTTCAAGTTTTGGTTTTATTACAAAAGAACAATAAGGCTCATTTGAATTCAAGCTGTAATAATCTTGGTGATATTCTTCTGCTAAAAAAAACTTATCAAATTTTTCAATTTGAGTTACTAAAGGTTTATCATATGCTCCAGACTCATCAAGCCTTAACTTATATTTGTTGGCTAAATTTTTTTGCTCCTCATTATGATATAAGATGATTGATCTGTATTGAGTTCCAACATCATTTCCTTGTCGATTTATTGTTGTAGGATCATGAGTTTTCCAAAATATCTCTAATAGTTCTATATAACTAATAATATTTGGATCATATTCAATTTGAACAACTTCAGCATGATTAGTAATACCTGAGGTAACTAATTTATAAGTTGGGTTAGTGTAATTACCACCTGAATAACCAGACTTAACAGTCTTCACTCCTTCAACAATTTCAAAAATTGCTTCGGTACACCAAAAACAACCAGATCCAAAAGTAGCAGTTTTGTAATTCATATTATAAAAATTTAAGAAAGTAATTAGGATTATTGAAATTAAACTATTCATTTATAAAAAAATCAAATACAATTATCTACAATATTTTTTTAACAAATCAGAAGATTCAATAAAATTTAACGATTTCGAAATTAAAAAGTTTTTACAAGCCTTATTTGAGTCATTTAAAGACAAGAAAATAATTCCTTTATAAAAATAATTTTCTGGAAAGTTTTTATTTAATGAAATTGAATTATTAAATGATTTCATTGCTTCATTAAAATTTCCTTGATTTTGATAAGATCTTCCTAACCAATAATGAGCTAAGTAAAGATCACTATTAATTTTAATTGCTTTTTTAGAATAAGATTCAGATAATAAAAAATCTGAATTTCGGTGATGATAAATCGCAATACTTAAATAAGCTGAAGTATATTTTTTATCAATAGTTATTACTTTCATATAATCATCATATGCCTTTTTGTACTTTCCGATTTCCTCATATGACCTTCCTCTTCTGTATATTGATTTTACATTATTTGGATTTAGTTTTATAGACTGATTATAATACTCAATAGCATTAATGTAGTCCTTATTATTATATAAGCTATCCCCTTCTTGCGCATCATTATTTGTACAAGAAATAATTATTAAAAAAAGAAAGAAATATTTTATATTCATTTTTTTTAAACAAAAAATAATTTTTAGATTTGTCTAAAATATTTATTTGACAAGCCTAATAAAATATGTTATCAATATCTGAAGAAAATTATTTAAAAACAATTTTTAATTTGTCTGAATCAGGAAAAAAGCAAGTTTCAACGAATTCAATATCAAAATTTTTAAAAACAAAACCATCTTCAGTGACAGATATGATAAAAAAATTAACTGTCAAAAAATTACTTTATCATAAAAAATATAAAGGTACAAATATATCTTCTAATGGTAAAAAATTAGCAATACAGATAATTAGAAAACATCGACTTTGGGAAGTTTTTTTGTATGAAAAACTTAAATTTAAATGGGATGAGGTTCATAAAATTGCTGAAGAACTTGAGCATATTTCAAATGAAAAATTAATTGATAAATTAGATAAATATTTAAAATATCCTAAAATTGATCCTCATGGTGACCCAATACCAAATAAAGATGGTAAAATAGATATTAAACAAATAATAAAACTTTCAAATTTATCAATTAAAGATGCATGTATTGTAAGTAATGTTAATGATGAGGATGGAAATCTTTTAGAATATTTAAATAAAATAAAAATTCATATCGGATGTAAAATAAAAGTGTTTGATGTTATTGATTTTGACAAATCTCTTGAAATAGAAATTGATTCTAGAAATAAAGTTTTTATTTCAAACAGAGTAGCTGAAAATATTTTGGTAACTAAAATTAATTAATATGGAAAGTATACTTAATTTTTTTGAATCACAAACTTCACCAATACTTCAAGCATTATATGCTGGTTTATTTACTTGGATACTTACTGCATTAGGTGCTGCATTAGTTTTTTTCTTTAAATCCTCAAATAGAAAACTTTTAGATGCAGCTCTTGGTTTTACAGGAGGAGTAATGATTGCAGCAAGTTTTTGGTCATTATTATCCCCAGCTATAGAAGCAGTTGAAATTCAAAATGAATTAGGAAAATCAACTTTACCATCATTTTTACCTCCAGCAATTGGATTTTTTTTCGGGGCTTTCTTTATGTATTTTTTAGATAAATCAATTCCTCACCTTCATATTTTTGGAAAAATAGAAGAGGCTGAAGGTCCAAAAACAGATCTTAAAAAAACTTCACTATTAGTATTGGCGATAGCTATTCATAATATTCCTGAAGGTTTAGCAGTAGGAGTAGCTTTTGGCGCTTTAGCATCACCTGAATTCTCTTCTGTTTTTAGTTTGGGATCTGCTGTTGCATTAGGGATGGGTATAGGAATTCAAAATTTCCCTGAGGGGTTTGCAGTATCAATGCCATTAAGAAGAGCTGGCTTTAGTAAAATTAAATCATGGAAATGGGGCCAATTGTCTGCAATTGTTGAACCAATTTTTGCTATAATAGGAGCTGCTTTTGTTATGATGGTTTATCCAATATTACCTTATGCTTTAGCTTTTGCAGCTGGAGCTATGATTTTTATAGTAGTTGAGGAAGTTATTCCTGAAAGTCAAAGAGGTGGTAACACAGATTTAGCTACAATGGGGTTAATAGGTGGATTTATTGTTATGATGTGTTTAGATGTTGCTTTAGGTTGAATAAAATTAGATAATTATATTTTTTTTGTTTTTCTTATAATTTGAAGCTAATTAATTCTTAATTATTAAAAACTTATTTATTATTTTAATTTTAATTTTTAATTAAACATACAATGAATATATATGATACTATAGTAGCTCAATCAACTGCATATGGAGAAAGTGCTATAGCTATTATAAGATTAACAGGTAAAGATGCAATTAAAATAGCTAATAAAGTCTTCCCTAATAAAGATTTAAATAAAGTAAAGTCTCATACTATACATTTTGGTGATATAATCCATAAAGATGAAGTGATTGATGAGGTTTTAGTTTCTGTCTTTAAAGCTCCAAACTCCTATACTAAAGAAAATCTTATTGAAATTTCTTGTCATGGATCTTCATATATTATAAAAAAAATAATTACTATAACAATTAATTTAGGTGCTAGAATTGCAAATAAAGGAGAATTTACATTCAGGTCTTTTATAAATGGTAATATGGATTTGTCTCAAGCTGAAGCAGTAGCTGATATTATTTCATCTAATTCAAAAAATTCCCATAAATTGGCAATTAATCATATTAAAGGAGTTTTCTCCATTAAAATAAAAGAATTAAGAAAAGATTTGATTGATTTTTCTAGCTTATTAGAATTAGAGTTAGATTTTTCTGAAGAAGATGTTGAATTTGCTAATAGGAAAAAGTTAAATGAAACAGTTAATGAAATTATAGATTATTCTGATATTATAATAGATAGTTTTAAATTAAATAATGTTATAAAAGATGGTATTAATGTTATTATTTTAGGTAAACCCAATGTTGGTAAATCAACAATATTAAATGCTCTTTTAAACGATGAAAAAGCTATTATTTCTGATATTCCAGG
>CEVR01082133.1_pt1 | contig 11868 bp, 18 predicted proteins | sample 356541 | NCBI WGS metagenome assembly CEVR01 (sample SAMEA2623734, study PRJEB7988) | marine metagenome | isolation source: saline water (ENVO:00002010), including
TACCCCCTCAAAGAGAGGGGTTTTCTTATTTTTTTCTATGAAACAAAGTAAGCACAAGTGAAACAAAAATTATCCAGGCTAAATCGGGTCTATTTAGCAACGGGTTTTAGTTTGGAGAACTTAAACTGCTGCTAAATAGACCTACTATATGTAGTGGGTTTACATTAGTGGTAACATATGGTATAATCTAGAGGGGTATAGTAAGTCGGGACGCGTGTATAAGTCGGGACACGCGTTAAGTCGGGACATGCGTAAGGTCGGGGTCGGGTGTAGGTCGGGTTTAGGTTATGGAACTAGAACACTATATAGTATGTAGCATTATTATCACACTATATATAGGTGTTTGACAAGTATATTATCCCATGTTATAACATAACTAATATTAACTAATGGAGGAAAATATGCCTGGTAAAATTATTTATAATGGTAAGTCACTTCTTGACAATAAAACGCCAATTATTGCTGTAGCTGTAAATGGTAATAAGTCCGCACCCAATTCTAAAACCGGTGACATGCTACAGACTTATATCTTAACAAAAGATATTGATCCAAGACTAGCTAATAAAACTGGTCAAGACTTTGGAATTTGTGGAAATTGTCCGCACCGTGGAATACCATCCACCGATCCAAAAAGAGCGACGGCCGAAAATCGCGGCTGCTATGTACGAATTGATCAAGGCCCGTTGATAGTTTATAAAAGTTTTCATAAAGGTAAATATCCAATTGCGACTGATCAAGAAATTATAGAAATAGGTTCAAATAGGCCAGTAAGACTTGGCACATATGGCGACCCTGCCGCGGTGCCGCGTAATGTTTGGGACTTGTTAATTTCAAAAAGTACCGGCCACACTGGTTACAGTCACCAAAGCAAAATAAAAGATAGCTATTCGGATATTTGTATGCATTCGGTTGAAGATAAAAAAGAGGCAATAGCAGCCTGGAAGGATGGCAAGCGTACTTTTAGAATTATCCAAAGCGTGGACGAAATAATAAAAGGTAAAGAAGTTTTATGCCCAGCGTCAAAAGAGGCTGGCCGCAAGTCTGTATGCGAATTGTGCAAATTGTGTAGCGGTTCAGAAATTAAAAAGCGATCGGTTGCAATTGTGCAACATTAAGTCGGGATCGCGTATTAAGTCGGCCGTCGGGTCGGGTCGGGTTTATAATCGGGTCGGGGCCAGGGTAAATAAAAAAAATGGTGAAGGATAGGTAAACGAATAATTACAAATAAATTATATTTTCCCATTGACTTATATAAGAATATGGGATAATGTATAAGAGATGACTTACTAATGACAATGTATTGCTAAGGCGATATTAAAAATAAATAGCAAAATAAGGTAGGTCATCAAGTTTTTTAATATTAACAATGGAGGAAAAATTGAAAAAACTAAATAAAACTGAAGCAGAATTATTTGCCGATAAAATCTATGACAATCAGCTTAAAATAACTTTAGAACAAGCAGAGAATAAACCTGAAATTAAAAAAGTAATTGCACACGCTAATAAACTTCTTCAAGTTTGGCAGAAGGCAGATAACAAAGCTAAGCAGGAAGAAAATAATTTTAAGAAATTTCTTAGCGATAATAAAACTTTAATAGAAACGGATTTTGGCGATATTATTTTAAGTTTCACTTCTGACTGGAATTACGAAATACAGGAACATGTTCGCAAAGTTTTTGTGAATATTTCTCAGGGTGTTTCAATAAGGCAGAGGTTATTTAATGAAATATTACTTGCCCAAATAGACAGTGAAAATCTTCAAGAGTTGGAAGTAAAAGCATTAGAGGGAATAAAAAAGGAAAACTATGAAAGACTTTTAACTTAAAGAATTATCTCAGCTGAGATACCTAGTGGTAAGGGCACGAAACTAAAGCTTGGTAATGTGCTTAAAAATATACTGAGTTGGGGTTGCTCCTGACATGCAATTTACTTACCACTAGGAGGTATACAAAGGTAAATGTCGTCTGACCTTAGACGGTCAACAATCTTAAGAGGCATTAACCTTTTGTTAGAGAGAGAGTTGGCATTAGTAACTGGAGAGATATCTCCCTTAAGGGAAAAGCCATTAAATTGTGTTCTAAAAAATAGCTCTCTCTCGCTAGTTAAATCGGGATATGGTGCTACGAAAAGGTAATACTAGTTAAAGGCGTAGTTAAATAGCGAAGGTAAACAAAAATGCAGGCCAGTCCTTCGTAAGCCACTAGAGTAGAGGACGAGATTCAATCATGTGAAGAGCGTCAGCAGATTATCAGACTCCTCTACTCGTAAATTAAATCGGGAGAAAAAATGACCAAAGAAAGAACAAGACAAAAACTTATTGCAAGAGGTGAGCAATTAAAAAAAGGACTAAAATGGTGGCAGAAAGAATTTCCAAATGACAAAGATTTACCTTTGCGAATGTTTGTTAATGGAGAATACCATGCGACTTTTAATGATCTATTAATATTAAAATTAATTGAAAGCGAATTTAAAAGAGCAGGACATACAGTAGAATTAAAATACCCTGAAGGCGTAACAGATTGGAGGAAGGGTTGACACTAATAGAATAATATGGGATAGTATATTTTTAATATTAATAAATGGAGAAATAATATGAAATTAATTACTAAAGAAGTTCAAAAGAAACTAGACGATAACATGAAGCTACCGGAGGAAGAAAGACAGCCGGTTGTCAAATTCTTTGGCGGAAGTGGGTGCAGTTGGTTTATCTCTGAAAGAGATGACAACATCCTCTACGGCCTATGCGATCTTGGCGTTGGCTATAGAGAATTTGGAACGGTTTATCTAAGCGAGTTGGAAGAGTTAAAATTTCCGCCTTTCGGACTAGGTGTTGAAAGGGACTTACACTGGACTCCTCAAACTTTTGATGAGCTCCTGGAAGAACACAAACAAAATGGAGGTTGGTAGTATGGGTGAATCAGAATTTAAAATTGAAAACATCCATGATTACCATCATGACTTTACTCAAAGCGTTCCTGGAAAGTTACAGCGTCCGGAGCTTAAATATACAATCATCTATTGTATGTTTGAGAATTGGAAGGATGATCAAGGACGATTCATACAAGCTCAGATTGTGAGAGATAGTGATCATGAAGGTTGGAAAGGACATCTAAACTTAGGCGTTAGGCCTTTTGATAAAGGGTACCTACCTCGTACTTGGGGTTTTGATGTTGACATAGCTCGTAATGTTATCCACGAAATGAATGCCGATCACGGTATATATAATCGCGATCAATTTCGAGGGTGGGTTGGCTTACATATGAATAATATTAATCTTCAGAACCTGGATGATATTGTTGACTTTAATTATCCATGTAATGCGGAAGGCCAACGAATAGTAAAAACTACAAGAGCTAACGGAAGACACTACGACTTCGTAATTAAAGGTAAAATAGACGCAGAATTTTAAGATCACATCGGGTCGACTCGGCTGCGGTGCGGTCGGGTCGGGTCGGGTCAAGTCGGGTTACATGTAAAAGAACACTCCTGGCGAGGAGAGGGTCGCAGTCTTTTCACTCCATTGTTTGTGACGGCGGCCCATTAATATCTTGATTTATGGGAGAATATGTTTATATTAGAAGCATGTCTAAAACATTAAATAAGAAAATAGAGAGCTTGACTAGCGATTGCGGTCGAGTCTCTAAGGTTGACGACAAAACTTATGACGATTGCATGGAGTTCATGCAATTTCAAAGCACCTCTAGGGCTATCGATGTAGGTTTAGGTTGTTATTTTATAAACGAAGAAACTGTTGCGAGTGTTACAGACACACGAGTCAACGATCTTGCGGATGGCATTTTTAAATTATACATGGCCGTATGTAAGCTCGACACACCATATCTTCTTTCCCTCGCCAAGGATGAAAGATTTAGATGCATAATTCAGGCTGCGAATTTACTGCCTGAGCTAGAGCAGTCCATAGACAGTTACGGTAGTAGAGACTTAATCTACTCTGAAGAAGACAATTAGGGAGAATGGGGGCAGCAATGCCCCCACTTAAATCACATGAGTGTATACGGACATAAAAACAACTTAATCGAAGAGATTACTGTAAGAGATAAAACAAACTATGATGGCACGATTGGGGAGGTTTGGCAGCCAGGAGCTGATAACAAAATTCTCAATAGTGTTGATCATGAGATTGTTTCTAATGAAGAAGTTGAAGCGGCTTATAATCTTCTTCTTGAATGGACAGATTACAGTGTGAAAAGGGTCGATAACCATTACTTGTATAATATTACTAAAAATGATGAAGGTGAGGTTATCGGGTATCACTTTAGCAGAATGAGTGATAGACAAACTCTCGGTCATAAGAAAGATAGAGTTTATCTTACACAAAACGAAGATGGCAAGTGGGAGTTCGACGAACTCCTTGCATAATCGGGTCGGGTCGGGTCGGGTCGTCACAAGATGGCCCGACTTACCTATTTCAGGTCAGCGTTATTCAACAGACCAGCTGCCCTCAATAATATCAATATCTTGAAATATGGGATAATATAACTATATTAATAGTATGTTAAATATAAATAAAAATGGAGACTTAAAAATGAACTACTACGAAACTATCAAAGAAGCTACTAACAGCAAAATTTTTAGAATGGCTTATAGAAAGAAAAACAAAATATCAGGCAAAACTGAATTAGGTTGGTATTTTGGTAGACTTTCTAAGGAAGAAGACCAACCTATCAATAGATTGGAACAAGGACTTCACCCTGAAATTCATGTTTCTATTAAAACTGGTAAAGGTTTTACAACTCCAAAGACTTTCTTTGGAAACCAAATTATTGGCATTTATCAGAAGGGTGAAACTGTTTTTGGACACGACGAATTTTAAGGGGAGGGCGGGGCAGTAATGCCCCGCCATTAACATTATGATTGATTTACTTATATTCATATTACCAATTATTACAGCAGTCGGACTGTTGGCTTGGTTCTTCAGACTGGTTCACTATGTCTTTACTGGTCGCTGGATACCATAGGAAAGCAGGTTCCCTGAGCGTGTAAATTGCTCAGGGATACCCTTTATTTACACCCCCACCCATCGATTTTACTCTAAAGGCTCAGCGAAGCTGAGCCCTGTTTATGCCTAACGAAAATAACTTTTAACTTTTTGGGTCCCTAGAGGGACTCCGATTGACTTTTTAAAAAAAAATTATAATATATACCTATGAATTTTAATCCAAACATGCCTAAACAACCTAATATGAACCAACCATTTCAGCAGGGTCCCTTGAACCATGCAATGAGTGGGGGGCAGGCTTTTAATCCTGGTCGTGGTGGTCAAGTATTACAACAGAAACCAAACATGCATCCGGCAACTAGACCTCCTATGCCGCCAATGGCACAAGTTCCAATGCATAATATGATGCCTCCACAAAATATGTTTGCACAAAGAACTCCACCGCCATTACCACAAGGTAATCCGGTACCGCCTACTCCAGAAACTAATAACAATATTCAAAATCCAATAGCTATGGAAAAAATAAACAACTTTAGTCAATATCTTCGTGGACTAAAGAATCCTCCTCAACTTCAAAACTATCCAGACATCAATGTCTTCGGAACATATTTTTAACATAATTAACAGTTAACAATCGTTAAATAAAGTTGTATAAAAATATTATACAAGAGGTTAACAATGAAAAATTTATTTTTAGTTCTTATGGTAGTGGTTTTAGCTGGATGTGCAAGTTCTGCAATTAACATCTCAGCAAATATTCCAGAGTCACAAGAAATAGACATACAAATTTCCACTAAATCTACCGACGAGTAGATCATGGATGAAATGACAGGTCACGCTCTTGAGCTTCTCAAGATAATACTTTACATATGTGGAGTGTTTTCTGTCTATTGTGGTTTGCAATACATGTTTATGGCAGACTGGCCTATGTTCTTTTTTCTCTTGCCAATTAATGTAGTTTTTATCTATTATATAAAACTTAGATTTAAAGGAGAGATTTAATGCTGTCACTCGTTGGAAGCCTTTTGGGCTTCGGAACTTCTTTTCTCCCCACGCTCTTAGGATTCTTCGAGCAGGGACAAAAAAATCGTCACCAATTAAAATTATTGGAGGCACAGGCGAAGCACGCTGAAGTTTTAAGTCAATTGAAACTTGAAGAGCTCGACGCAGCAGCAGATGTAGAAGAATCTCGTTCTATCTACGAACATGCTGCTCAACTTGCTAGAAGTAATAAGTCTTCCTTTATATCTGCACTACAAGCATCCGTGCGACCCGTCGTCACTTATTTCTTTTTTATACTGTTTGCTACCATTAAAGGGTTAGCTGTCTATGTCGCAGTACAAGAAGGGGATGATGTCAGCCAGGCTATATTAGCCAGCTGGGACGAGGAAACAAAAATTTTGTTTTCAACCGTGATTTCTTTCTGGTTTGGGCAACGCGGCATGAAATCAATAAGGAAGGCAAGAAATGGCAAAAGCTAAAACTAAAAAAACTACGAAAAAAGCACCAGCTAAAAAGCGAGCTAGGACATCTAAAGGCAGATTTGTAGCCGATGATCCATCTACTCCTGGTAATGAGGCTTATGTAACTGAAAAACAACCATTTTCAACAAAGTGGCTTGTTCCAGTACTCGTAATTGGAGTAATAGCAGTAATTTTCGTACTTACTGGTTAAATATTACCAATATAAATAGTATTTATTCACTATATTGAGTTGATTAATAAAGAAATGGGTATATAACACTATTAACTAAAGGGTGTTAAATGCTTAATTTTATTACATTTATTTGTGTTTCAACTATGTTTTTATGTGTATTACAGATCATATAATCAATATTTAGTTGCATAAATGTCAAACCTACTATATGTAGGAATTTATGGAGAGTTCACGCAAGTGCAATACATGCGAAGTGAAGAAACCCATTACAGCATTTGAAAAAATGTTTTCAAGGAATGGGTCTCCTTGCTACCGACGGCGTTGTCGCAAATGCAATAGAAAAATTCGCAATGATGAAACGAATAAAGACCCTCTAAAATTTTTAAGAAGAAATTTTACACAGTTACGATCTGCTCGAAAGATAAAAGGAGAAAAATCTTGGGACTTGTCCTGGCAAGATATTTTAGATATATGGTTAAAGTGTAAAGGTAAGTGTCAAGTTAGTGGAATTAAGATGACACATAAAAGAGATGGCACCGGAAAAAAATTATATACGAATGTTTCAATAGACAGAATAGATAATGATATAGGTTACAAAAAAGAAAATATTCGTTTAGTATGTTGGGCAGTAAATATTATGAAACATAATATGTCAGACACAGAATTAATGTTATGGGTATCGAGAATACATGACGCAAGCAGAAGTTGATTACAGTAGTTTAGACGAAGAACAAGCTCGTTACGCTCTTCAATTACAAGAGAGATTAAATTTCTTGGAAGAAAAGGATGCAGCAAAAAGTAACTTCCTAACCTATGTTAAAAAAATGTGGCCCGATTTTATTGAAGGCAACCATCACAAAATTTATGCAAAAAAATTACAAGACATAGCTACAGGAAAATTAAAAAGATTAATTATTAATATGCCACCTCGACACACAAAGTCTGAGTTCGCATCAATTTATTTTCCATCCTATATGTTAGGACTTAATCCTAAATTAAAAATTATTCAAGCAACACACACAACCGAACTTGCTACAGGTTTCGGTCGTAAGTGCAAAATGCTTGTTGATACTCCAGATTACAAAACCGTTTTTCCAGAAACAAAAGTTTCTCCTGAGTCTAAAGCCGCTGGGCGTTGGGCAACTACACAGGGCGGTGAATATTTTGCGGCGGGGGTTGGTGCAGCGATTACAGGTCGTGGTGCTGACCTCCTTATTATTGACGACCCTCATTCCGAGCAAGATGCGTTATCACCATCGGCTATGGAAAATTGTTATGAGTGGTATACATCTGGTCCACGACAAAGATTACAACCAGGCGGTTCTATTGTTGTCGTTATGACGCGTTGGTCTACGAAAGATTTGACAGCAGAGGTGTTAAAAAAACAAGGACAAGAGAATGCAGATCATTGGGAGGTTGTAGAGTTCCCTGCAATATTTGAAGATGGCAATGTTTTATGGCCCAACTTCTGGTCTGAAGAAGAATTATTAAAAGTTAAAACTTCCCTACCAATTTCTAAATGGAATGCCCAGTGGTTACAGCAACCAACAATGGAAGAAGGTGCTATTATTAAAAGAGAGTGGTGGAAAATGTGGGAAGATGATGAACCACCAGACTGTGAATATATATTACAATCATACGATACTGCATTTTTAAAATCAGAAACTGCCGACTACAGTGCTATTAGTACTTGGGGTGTATTTTATCCTAACGAAGATGACGGTCCTTGCATTATATTATTAGACTGTTGTAAAGGACGATGGGAATTTCCTGAGTTAAAAAAGATAGCTATGGAATCGTATTCTGATCATAAACCTGATATAGTTTTGATAGAGGCTAAGGCTTCTGGGCTTCCTTTAACTCAAGAGTTGAGAAATATGGGGATACCTGTTATAAATTTTACACCAGGTGGTCGACGCTCTGGACAAGATAAAGTTTCGAGAGTCCATGCCTGTGCCCCGATGTTTGAGTCTGGTCTTGTATGGCGACCTGATTTTCAATGGGCGGATGAGATGGCAGAAGAATGTGCCTCTTTTCCATTTGGAGACAATGATGACTTGGTAGATTCGATGTCTCAGGCTATACTACGGTTTCGTGAAGGTGGATTTGTTAGACACCCGAGCGACGAATTATGGGACGAAGATCGTCCTCGTCAAAAGGAGTATTATTGATGTCAAAAGAAGTAATAATAGAAAAACTTAAGACACCTAAAATTCATAAAGAAAAAGGTGAAGTTGAAGTAAAAGTTCCAGAAGGTCCAGGAGGCGGTACTGTACGAGGTATGGGTGCTGCAACTAAGGGTGGTAAATTTGAAGGTGCTTTTTAACATAAGGAAATAACATGGCTGAGAATCCATTCGGACAAGGCGGTCCAGAAGAAGAGGAACTTCCTATTGCAGGAAATCCTATTGACACTGCTGAAGTTCCGCCTGCTCTTGCAGAAGCAATAGCAAGTGGTGAAATGACAGAACTAGAAGATGGTTCTGTAGAAGTTGGTGAATTTGTTGAAGAAGGACTTGCTCCAGAACAAATTCCTTTTGATGCTAATTTAGCAGAGTATGTTGAAGAAGGTGTATTAGGTCCAATATCTTCTGATCTATTAAGTGCAGTAGAGAGTGACATTGACGCTCGTGAAGACTGGGAAAAAATTTATGAGAAGGGTTTAAATTTATTAGGTGTAGAAGAAGATGAGAGAAGCGAACCATTTGAGGGAGCTTCAGGTGTTACTCATCCTGTTTTAGCTGAAAGTGTTACTCAATTCCAAGCACAAGCCTATAAAGAATTACTACCGTCAGGTGGACCCGTGCGTGTAAATATTATTGGTGAACCTAACCCACAATCAGAACAACAAGCACAAAGAGTTCAAGATTATATGAACTATCAGATTTGCTACAACATGGAAGAGTACGATCCAGAACTTGACCAGTTGTTATTCTATCTACCTTTAAGTGGATCAGCTTTTAAAAAGGTTTATTACGATGAAACGAAACAAAGACCCGTGGCTCGCTTCGTTCCTAGTGAAGACATTATTGTTCCTTACAGTTCTGTCGATCTTGCGAATGCTGTTAGGCTAACACATAGACTGAAGATGACAGGAAATGAAGTTCGTAAACTTCAAGTTGCTGGTATCTACAGAGATGTTCCCGTCAGACCAACACATGTCTATTCTGATTTAGAAGAGACTATAGAGAAAGTATCTGGTGAGTCTGCAACAATGACTTACGAAGATGATGAATTAGAAATTTATGAGATACATACTTTCTTAGATTTAGAAGGTTTTGAAGATATTGGACAAGACGGAGAACCAACAGGAATTAAATTACCTTACATTATTACTATTGATGTAGGTTCATCAAATATACTTGCTATTAGAAGAAATTACGAAGAGCAAGACCCACAGAAAAATCCTAACCAATATTTTGTACATTACAAATTTTTACCTGGTCTAGGATTCTACGGATTTGGTTTACCACATATTATTGGTAACTTATCTCGTTCTGCTACATCTATTTTGCGTCAGCTTATCGACGCTGGAACATTAGCAAACTTACCAGCTGGTTTTAAAGCTAGAGGTATTAGGGTTAGAGATGAATCAGACCCATTACAACCTGGTGAATTTAGAGATATTGATGCTCCTGGCGGAGACTTGAGAGCGTCTATTATACCACTACCATTTAAAGAGCCATCTGGAACTTTATTACAGTTACTTGGCATTATTGTTGAGAGTGGTAAGAGATTTGCGTCCGTTGCCGACATGCCGTTAGCTGAACAGAACAGTGCACCAGTAGGTTCGACTGTTGCTATGCTAGAGCGTGGCACAAAAATTATGTCAGCTATTCACAAAAGATTACATTATGCACAGAAGATAGAATTTAATCTTCTAGCAAATCTTTTCCGTGATTACACACCACCAACATATCCATATGAAGTAAGTGGTGGCGATCCAAATATTAAGCAATCAGACTTTGATGACAGAATTGATGTTATGCCTGTATCAGACCCTAACATCTTTTCAACAGCTCAAAGAATTGCTATTGCTCAAACAAGTTTACAGCTCGTGCAATCGAACCCACAAGTTCATGGACCAGCTGGAATGTATGAAGCGTATAAAAGAATGTACGAAGCATTGGGCGTGCGTAATATTGAAAAAGTATTACCACCTCCTCCACAACCTCAACCTCAAGACCCTGCTATTGAAAATGCAAAAGCTCTACAAGGGCAGGGGCTACAGGCTTTTCCACAACAAGACCATCAAGCACATATTGAGGCACATTTAACATTTATGCGAACACCTGCTGTCATGGCTAATATAAATGTTATTAATCTTTTAACTTCACATATATATGAGCATGTTGCGTTACAAGCGAGAGAATTAGTTGAAGCAGAATTTGGACCTAAGTTGCAAGAATTACAGCAACAATATAATGGACAAATTCCAGAAGAAGCTATGCAAGCTATACAAGTAGAAATAGAAAATGAAGTTGCTCAACGCATTGCTGAGTTAGCTGCAAATTTATCTGAGGTTCTTGCACCTGCGGATAATGAAGACCCACTTGTAGAAATACGAAAACAAGAGTTAGCATTACAGGGTGCACGCTTACAACAAGATGCAAAAGAGTTTGAAACAAATACTGTATTGAAAGCTCAACAAGATCAAATGAGTAATCAATTAACAGCACAAAGAAATGCTATTTCACAACAAACTGCTGATGAAAGAACGCAAGTTGCGAGAGAAAGAATAGACGCTCAAGAAGAAATGGCAGCGTCAAGAATTGCTGTTGAACTAGAAAAACTTAATAAAGAAAGAGTTCAAGAAGCAATTGATGTTCAACGATTAAGAGATTTATCTCAAAGAAATTAGGAGGCAAACATGGCTGAAGAAAAAAAGACTAAAACTAAAGCTAAACCAAAAGCAAAAGGCAAAGACCCACTAGGTAGAGTTGGTCTTGTTAGAGCTGTTAGAAAAACATCTAAAAAATAATGGCGGAAAGAAAAAAAGCAAAACCTATCAGAAGAACCACTGGTAAGGGTGGTAATTACCGATCAACTAAATCTGGTGCCGGTATGACTAAAAAAGGTGTTGCTGCTTATCGTCGAAAAAACCCTGGTTCTAAATTAAAGACTGCCGTAACTGGTAAAGTTAAAAAAGGTAGTGCTGCCGCAAAAAGACGAAAAAGTTATTGTGCTAGGTCCGCTGGTCAGTTAAAAAGAAGTAGTGCTAAAACGAGAAACAATCCAAACTCTCGTATTAGA
>CEVR01007560.1_pt1 | contig 11857 bp, 6 predicted proteins | sample 356541 | NCBI WGS metagenome assembly CEVR01 (sample SAMEA2623734, study PRJEB7988) | marine metagenome | isolation source: saline water (ENVO:00002010), including
GGGGTTGAGTTGTGGGTATTAGATATTAACTCAAAAAAGTCTTCACGATTATCTGATATTTTAATAAATGACATAAATGTAAAACCATATCAATGGTTTAATTCAAGTAATGAAATTCTAGTTAGCTTTAAGTGTAATAATGAAAAGCCGGTAATAAGTAAAATCCCTTCTGGACCAATAATACAAGAAACAAATAATCAGAATGCTCCTTCAAGGACATATCAGGATTTAATAAAAAATAAAAATGAAGAAATTTTATTTGAACATTATTCATGTGTTTCATTAGTAAAAATTCATTTAAATCTCGAAGAAGTATCTGTTGTAGTTAAAGGAATGATAAAAGAATATGATTTATCTCCAGATAATAAATTTTTAATGACTAAAACTATTAAAAAACCATTTTCTTATTTAGTTCCATATTATAGGTTTCCGTATACTGTGGAAGTTATAAATTTAATTTCTGGTTCAAGTAGTATGATCGCTGATATACCAATAGATGAGGTAAGACCTAAAGGTTTTGATGCTACAAGAACTGGAATAAGATCAGTATCATGGAGGGATGATTTAGGAAGTGAACTTTTCTGGGTTGAAGCAAATGACAATGGAGATCCAAAAAATAAAGTTGATTATAGAGATATTATTTATACATTATCTCTAACATCAAATTCTGAAAAAAAAGAATTAACTAAAACAAAGCTTAGATTTAGAAATATAAGATGGTCAGAATCTGGCTATGCATTACTTTCAGAGAGGTTATGGAAAAATCGTAGTGAAATAACATCACTAATTAATACGGAATCAAGATCAATTGAAAAAGTTTTATTTGATAGGAAATATGATGATATATATTCAGATCCTGGATCTCCAGTTTTAATAAAAAATAATTTTGGAAGGAATATATTTCAAATAAAAAAGAATTCAATTTTAATGATTGGTCAAGGAGGTTCTCCAGAGGGATATAAACCTTTTATAAGTTCACTCAACTTAAAAAACCTAAATAATAAAATAATTTTTAGATCAAAAGCACCTTATTACGAAAGACCAATAAAATTATTTGATCAAAACGATAAAATCATAATTACATCTAGAGAATCTAATACAGAAAACCCAAATTATTTTCTCAGAAATACTCAATCGAATACTATAAGTCAAATTACTAATTTTAAAAACCCTTATAAAAAATTAGAAGAGCTTAAAAAAGAGGTGATAAATTATAAAAGAGAGGATGGAATTGATTTAAGTTCAATAGTTTATACCTTAAAAACATATGATCCAATCAAAGAGGGCAGACTTCCTGTATTGATTTGGGCTTACCCTAGAGAATATACCTCTAAAAAGGTAGCAAGCCAAGTTAGAAATTCTCCTTATCGATTTACTAGAATTAGCTATGGATCTCCAATTTTTTGGGCTTTAAGAGGTTATGCAGTTATGGCAAGTACTGAAATGCCAATTGTTGGATTTGATGGTGATCAACCTAATGATTCATTTAGAAAACAATTAGTTATGAATGCAGAAGCAGCTATTAATAAAATTGTAAATATGGGAATTGGAGATAGAGATAGAGTAGGGGTAGGAGGACATTCATATGGTGCTTTTATGACAGCCAATCTTTTAGCTCACTCTGATTTATTTGCTGCAGGAATAGCAAGGAGTGGTGCATATAATAGAACTCTAACACCTTTTGGGTTTCAGAGAGAAGAAAGAACATATTGGGAAGCACCCGAATTATATAATTATATGTCACCATTTATGCATGCAGATAAAGTAAATGAGCCAATATTATTGATTCATGGTGAGGAAGATAATAATTCTGGTACTTTTCCTATTCAAAGTGTTAGGTTTTATAATGCAATTAAAGGTCATGGTGGAACTTCAAAGTTAGTTATGCTTCCAAAAGAAAGTCATGGATATAGAGCTAAAGAATCAATTTTCCATACTCTATATGAGATGGATTCTTGGTTAGAAAAATTCGTAAAAAATAAAAATATAAAACCAGATAATATTGACATTAAAATAAATTAGCATTTACTATTTTCATGATTAAAAATTTCATTTTCATAATAATTACTTTATTATTTGGGTGTTCTAAAAATAAAAATACTCCTCCTAATATAATAGTCATAATTAGTGATGACCAGGGATATGCAGATGTTGGTTTTCATGGAAGTAAAGAAATTTTTACCCCAAATATTGATAGGATAGCTAAAAATGGGGTTGTATTCACTGAAGGTTATGTTTCGTATGCAGTATGTTCACCAAGTAGGGCAGGTCTAATTACTGGAAAGTATCAAAATAGATTTGGATATACTAGAAATATTTTATTAGCTCCAAAAGATTCCTTAATGGGTTTACCACTTTCAGAGCAAACACTTCCTGATGTTCTAAATAATGTAGATTATAAAACTAAGGCTATAGGGAAATGGCATCTTGGTGCTCATGAATCTCTTGTTCCAGAGAGAAGAGGTTTTGATGAGTTTTTTGGATTCTTAATTGGCGGACATAGGTATTTTCCTGAAGACCTTACTATAAACGATTTGACAGAGGCAAGAAGGCAAATGGATGGTTATGTCACTAAAATTTATGACAACGGAAAGAGAATTGATACTAAAAAATATCTAACAGAGGAATTATCTGATAATGCAGTAAAATTTATTGATGATAATTCTGATAATCCTTTTTTCATATATCTATCATATAATGCTCCCCATACTCCATTGCAGGCCACCGAGAGAGATTTAGAAAGAAATAACCATATAGAAGTTGAGAAGAGGAGAACTTATGCTGCTATGGTATCATCTATGGATGATGGGATTGGATTAATATTAGATAAACTTGAAGAGAAAAAGATAACAGATAATACTATAGTTATCTTCTTCTCAGATAATGGGGGAGTAGAGTGGTATAATTTCTCTGATAATGGGATATTAAGAGGTATTAAAGGAGACTTCTTTGAGGGTGGAATAAGAGTACCATTTACTATGCAATGGCCAAAAAAAATAAAACCTGGTACTACATATGATAAACCTATTATTGCTTTAGATGTATTTGCTACTGTGGCATCTGCTGCATCTGCAGAAAAGTATATAAAAAATGAGATTGATGGTGTAGATCTATTACCATATATAACTGGTAAAAAATCTGGTTTACCTCACGAATATTTGTACTGGAAGAATCCAGATAAAGAGATTGATGTTGTAAGAGATGAGAGATATAAATATCTTAGAATTAAAAGTGATGAGTATATCTTTGATTTGAAGAATGATATAAGTGAAGAAACAAATATTATTGATTCATCAAAACCTATTTATGACAGACTTAAATCTCAATTTAAAAATTGGGAGAAAGACATGATAGATCCTGTTTTTTTAGATTTAGGTAGTGGAAAAGAATATAATAAGCTTAATCCTGACAGATGGTTTAATTCTAGTCAAGAGAAACAGTAACAGGCCATCCCTCAAATTGTTTAGATTCATTTAAAGTTACATCTACATACCTTGGCCAACATTCAAATGTTACTTTATTTTCAATTTTATCAAATTTAATTACCCCATATCCAGCGCCATTTGAGTTAGTATCTGGATTTGCATATGCGTGCATAGTAATCTTATTATCAAATCCATCTTTATACCTTCCTGTCCATGGTAAAAGATTATTACCATTAACACCACCCATTTCGTTTTCTGGCCACCACCACCTACTATAATAATTATTTACTATTGCAGGAACAACAAATGCCCAAGGTCCATCTTCATATTCTTTAATTCCATGATGAATTACAGTTGGTAGATGTTGGTCTCCTGCAATATGGACAGCATTTGCATTTTTTATAAGCTCAAGAGCCTTATTTCTTCCTTTTTGAGGCCAACCGTTTGAGTCTAGGTCAGCATGAAGTCTATTCTCTTTTTTACCATGAAGATGGGCGCCCCCACAAAATCCAGTCTGTGATAAAACAGCCTTCATATTAGAGTTATTTTTGTTGTTTCCCCATTCTTCTAAAAAATTAAGTTGTCTTTCTCCAAGAAGTACAAGGTTATCTAAATCTATTGAACTGGGGTCATATTCAGGGTTTCTTATATGGTCTGGCCTTGGTCCCTGTTGAGGTATTTTTCCATTAGGTCCCGATTTAAATTTACGATCTTCTATAATTGCAAAATCTACTCCTCCAAGTATAAGATTAGTATAATAAACACTTATTCCTTGTTCAATTGGTGTGTTGTCATATGGATCTGGGAGGTGATTAGTTTGAGCTCTTTCTACCATTTTAACGTACTCATTATGATAAAAATAACCACCATCATTTCCTGCTGGCGATGACGCAACTTTTCCATTTTCTCCCCATAAATTTCCTTGTCCAATGTCATGGTCATCAGGTATTGTTATGCAAGGTCTATCTCTAAAGATTTCTCTAAATTGCATTCCAAATTTCAGCCATGCAGCAGTATGTTCTTTATGGTCATAAGACTGATCTCCTGCAAAAAATAAAATATCTGGATCAATGTGTTTAATATTATTGATATAATTTTCCCTATCACCTCTGTCTTTATTGCTATTACATGAGAATGCGGCCATTGTTATAATATTTTTTTCATTAGGGTTTTTTCTAATTAAGCCTTCAAAATATGCATTATCACCATGCCTCAGTTTATACTTAATATCTTTTGAATCATCCCAATTTTCCAATCTAAAAGTTGTTGCCCATCCTATCTCATTAATATTTTTTTTATCTACTTCTTTCCATTCATTATCTGAAAATATTTCAAGTATTACCTCTCTTGATTCATTAGGATAAAGAGGAAAAAGTTGAGCTGTTAATTTTAAAATCTTATTGGATACAGTATAAATACCAAAGGCAATTACATCATCTCTGTCAACTTTTAAGTCTACAATTGGATTATCTGACCTATTCCACCAGTCATTAGTTGAAAGTGTGTCTAATTTACCAAAAGGGGATTTTATAAACTTTTTATTATTAACACAACCTACTAATAATGTAAAAAATAGAAAGATTATTTTGTTCATATTATTATTTATATTTTTCGAACCAAACTAAAATTCTTTCTGAGACATCCATCAAAAATTTAGGTTCTCTTGGTCCGTGGGGTGTTCTTGGATACACTATCATTTCTGTATCAAGTCCTAGTCTTTCTAAAGCTCTATAAAATTCTTGACCTTGAGTAAAAGGTACCCTTAAGTCATTTGCTCCATGAATTATTTGAGTAGGAGTAGTCGTATTTTTTATTTGGTATATAGCTGAATGTTTTTCATATGTCTCATAATCATTCCAAAATTCTCCTCCCATATGAGCGACTAGATAATCTTGGATATCAGTTGTAGTAACCATACTTATTAAATTAGGAAGTCCTGCACCCATACTCGCTGCCTTGAATCTATCTGTCTTAGTCACAATAAAACTTGTTAAATATCCCCCATAACTCCATCCCATTACGAACTGTTTATCAGGATCACCTATCCCCATATCAATTACCTTATCAACTCCAGAAACAACGTCTTCATAATCTCCAAAACCCCAATCTTTATAATTAGCATATCTAAAGTCTTTACCATATCCAGTACTTCCTCTTGGGTTAGGCTTTATAGTAACATATCCTTTCTCAGAAAAGTACTCTGTCATATATATGCCAGGTCTTCCGTTAAATCTTTCTGAAAAAACTCCAGCAGGACCGCCATGTATTTGTAGTATTACTGGATATTTTTGTCCTTTTTTATAGTTTTTAGGGTAAGTCAAAATACCTTCTATCTCTTTTCCATCATATGATTTCCAACTGATAATTTCAGTTCTTGAAAGTTTAGGATAATCAAAATTATTTATGCTGCTTATTTTATTAAAAGAAGGCTCATTAGAATTAGAGACATATACCTCAACTGGTGAGTCAAGATTCTCGTAACAAAGCGCTATATAATCAGACTCTTTACTTTTAACAACTGATGAAATAACACCCTCTTTATATTTATTATATGACCATGAGATGTATTTGTTACCATTAACTGGTAACATTATCACCTGAGAGGTTGTATTTACATTTTCTGATATGATCACCATTTTATTATCTGAACTCCAAGAAATTATATTGGAATCGCGATTAGGAGTATCGCTTAGCTTTATGGTTTTTTGATTTTTAAGGTCATAAATATATACATCTCTTAAACCAATAGATTCTTGTTTGCCACCTGATGATATAAATGCGAATTTATTTCCGTCTCTTGAGAAGATAGGGTTACCATCTCTTCCTGGTCTAGCAATAAGAATTTTTAAATTATTTCCATCTGAATCAATAACTGATATATCTGTATTTACAAATCCAGTATTTATATTGGTATCTTCTTGATGTGAAAAAATTATTTTTTCCCCATTTGGTGAGTAGTCAAAACTATTTACTGAATAATTTCCAGAGGTGACTTGAGTAACGGTATCCTCTTCTAAATTATACGAGTAGATATGAGAATATTTAAAGTTTTTATCAACAAGAATTACGTCAGTTTTATTTTCTTTAGATTTAATTTCTTCTTCAGTATCATCATCACTCTTTAGAAATGAAATCATTTTTCCGTCTGGAGACCATTTTATTGACCTGACTCCCTTCTTCTCATCTGTTAATTTTTTTGCTTCACCCCCTAATGTATTCATAATCCAAATTTGATTTTTTCCTGATCTTGAAGATAGGAAAGCAATTTTTTCACCATCAGGTGAAAATTTGGGAGAAGTACTTGATTTTTCATTGAAAGTATACTGAATACTTTGTGATCCTCCTGTGTTGTATACCCAGATTTGACTTAGAAACTCAGACTTTTTATCTTTCATTATTGCCTCTCTAACTACATAGGCAATATATTCTCCGTCATTACTAATATCAGTTTGATTAATAGACTTGATTTTCATACTTTCTTCAGGACTCCAAACATCTTGAGAGGATAAAGAGAAAGAAATTAGGTTTATTGATAATATAAAAAGTAAATATTTTGGGTTCATTGTTTCTAATTTATATTGAATTAAAAAATTATTTATTTAATTTAAAAAAAAATAAATCAATAGATATGAAAAAAATTATTCTTTTTATTTCTTTTCTTGTTATAAGTTGTAACTCAAATGATAGGCAAGAAAATCCAATAAAAAATTTCCAAAAAGAACTTATTGAAAATGGTATAACAGGCTCAAATGTAGCTATGGTTTACCAAAATGGTGAAATTATTTACAATGAAATAGTAAATTCTGGTGCAGTTGGAGATGCTGATATAAACGAAAATACAATTTTTGCTATACATTCAATGAGTAAGACGGTGACGACTGTTGCAATGATGATTTTATTAGAAAACAATTTATATTCATTAGATGATAACCTCTCTGAATATTTACCAGAATATGAAAATGTAAACTGCAAAGGACCAGAAGGTGTATATCCATGTCAAAATAAAATTAAAGTAATTGATTTATTAACACATCGTTCAGGTTATACTTATTATGCAAGAAACGGATCAAATTGGTTATTTAATTTACACACTGATTTATTTCCTGATTATATTAATACATCTCGATTTGATAATCTTGATGATTTTTCAAAAGCAGTTGCAAAGCAACCTCTAGACTTTGAACCTGGTGCTATGTATACATATGGTTTAAATCAGGCTATATTAGGAAGGCTTATAGAAGTTTTATCCGGTCAAAGTTTTTATGATTTTCTAAAAGAAAATATTTTTGATAAGTTAGGAATGAATGATACAAAGTTTCATTTGACAGAAGAGGATAGGTTGAGATTTCAGCCTTTGAGAGTAAATATTAAATCTAGAACTACTTTTAATCAGACAGATTATAATTTAGATGGATATACTGCCGCATTGGATGGTTATTCTTATGATGAGAAAAATAAAGCTCATTTTGGAGGAGAAGGACTTGTCTCAACAATGAATGATTTTTCAAAATTTTGTGAAATGTTGGTCAATGGGGGTATATATGGTAATGAAAGAATAATTACTGAAGAAAGTATTGAAATAATGACTGATAACTATACTAATGGTTATCCGGATCCAAATGAGCCTAATGTTTTTCCAGATTATGCTGGTAACTATATAGGTTTCACATTTGTTGTAAATGAAAACCCAGAACTTGATGGATCTGGATCTGGAAAAGGTACATATGGATGGTCAGGATACAACAACACACATTTTTGGATCGATCCATTAAATAAAACTTATGGTTTATTTATGTCTCGAGCTATTGAATTTGATTTTTCCATAAAGAAAAAATTTAAACAAGCAGTTTATCTTAAAAAGTAATTACCAAAAACAAATAGTTAAATATTCTTTAGATTACAGTTTATAATTAAATATAAAATACCATGAAAAATATAATATTATTTTTATCTCTTATAAGTATTGTTTCATGTAATAACAATAAAACTCAAGAGAAATTCACAAGATTAACAAGAGGAAGCGTTGAGATTCTTGATGAAAGAGGAAAAGATTTTGTTTCAGAAAATTCAAGAATTGAACTATTAGTTGATTCTTTATTTCTCGCTGAAGGTCCATTGTGGGTAGATAAATTAAATTCTTTATTATTTACTCAAGTAGCTGCAAATAAAATTTATAGTTGGAACAACGACTCTGGTTTTTCACTTTATATGGAACCAAGTGGTTATACAGGAATAGTTCCAGCAGAGCCTGATGGTTTATTAGGATCGAATGGTATGATATTGGATTCTAATGGAGATCTAATATTGGCTCAGCATGGAGATAGGAGAGTAGTTAGACTAAAAAATTGGGAAAATAATTCGCCTGATTTCGAGACATTAGCAGGAAGTTATAAAGATAAGCTATTTAATAGCCCAAATGATTTAGTATATGCAGCTAATGGTGATTTATATTTTACCGATCCTCCATATGGTTTTGGGCTTGAAAAGTTATTAACTAGTGATTTAAAGGAACAGCCAGTTAATGGTGTATACAAATTAACTAGAGATGGTGAAGTAGTTCTTTTAGTTGAAGATATTTTACTCCCAAATGGTATTGCTATTTCAAATGATAATAAAACTCTCTATGTAAATAGTTCAGATGTTGAATATCCAATTATTACAAAATTTGATATTACAGAAAATGGGTTAGAAAATAGAGGGATATTTTTTGATGGTTCTGAACTAATTAAATCATCAGAAGGATGGTTTGATGGTTTAAAAGTACACTCATCGGGAAATATTTTTTCTACCGGCCCTGGAGGAGTTTTAATATTAACTCCAAAAGGAGAGCATTTAGCTACAATTGGAACAACAAGTAATGCATTAAATTGTGCTTTTGATAAAGACGAGGAATATTTATACATAACAGCATTTGATTATCTGGCAAGGGTAAAAATTAAATAATTATAAATTAAATTTAATAAGTATGAAAAATTTAAAAATTTTATCTTTTGTTTTATTTCTTATGAATTGTCAACTCAAAGAAAATACAAATCAGGACCAGTCAGTAACTAGAGATTCTGATTCAGATAATATTACTTTCATTATTAATTTAAAAGTAAATGATAATACGGATGAGGATCTAGATGAATTTATTAAACAAATAACTCAACATGTTATAAACACTGAGGATTTTTGTCTAGAGTATGGATATTATGTATCAGAAAATAGAAATTCAGTTACATTATATGAAAAATATATTGATAGTGGATCAGCAGTAAAGCATGGTCAAAATTTTATGGCTGGAGAATATTTTGATAGATTTTTTAATTTGTTCACTTTAGAAAAATTTATAGTTACTGGACCAGCATCGCAGGAATTTAAGACATTTACTGAAGAAAATGGTTTTGTTATAGAGTATAGAAATTCTATTGATGGATTTAAAAGATAATGATGAAATATCATTTATTATTTTATGTTTTATTTATTTTCTCGAGTTCAGTTAATGCACAAAATAAATTTGAGAATTTAGATATATTTGAGTTACAGTATGCTCTTGACCCACAAATTTCTCCAGATGGTAGTAAGGTAGTCTATATACGTACCAAAATGGACATTATGAAAGATGGTAAAAGTTCATCTTTATGGATTATGAATTCTGATGGTACTAATCACCAGAAATTAACTTCACTTGTCAAAAATGAGAGTAATCCAAGATGGAGTCCAGATGGTAAAAGAATATCTTTTATTTCAAATTCAGGTGATGGAAATGGATCTGAAATATTTATCTATTGGGTAGATTCAAAACAATACTCATCGATATCTCAACTTGATGGATCTCCAAGATCACTAAATTGGTCACCTGATGGTAAAAGTATTGGGTTTTTAATGTTTGTACCTGAGAAAACATTACAGTTAGTATCGCCCCCAAAAAAGCCAAAAAATGCTAAATGGGCAGAAAAACCAAGAATTACTGATAGATTAAAACATGAAGCAGATGGTTCTGGATACATGAGAGAGGGTTTTTCTCATATTTTTTATATTTCATCCGATGGAGGTAAACCAACACAAGTAACTAAAGAAAAATATAATCACAGAGAATTCGACTGGAAGTCAGATTCAAAAGGGTTTGTGTTTTCATCTAATTATAATGTTGATTGGCAATACGATTATAGAAATTCTGAACTTTATAGTATAAAAATAGACGGATCAAGTTTAAAGACTTTAACAAATAGAAAAGGACCTGATAGAGGGCTTGCTGTCTCTCCTGATGGAAAAAAAATTGCTTACTTAGGTTATAACGATAAGGTTCAGACATATCAAATTACAAGACTATATATTATGAATATTGATGGAGGAAGTAAGAAAGAAATTAAAATGAATTTAGATAGAAGTATATCATCACTTAAATGGTCTTCAGATAATAAAGGTCTTTATTTTATGTATGATAATGAAGGCAATACAAAGGTAGCTTACTCTTCTCTTGGAGGTAAGACTACTAAATTAGTTGATAATGTTGGTGGTACTACAATTGGAAGACCTTATGGAGGAGGTTCATACTCGATATCAAAAAATAATCATATAGTATATACTATGACTTCTCCATATAATCCGGCTGATTTAGTCATTTATGCAAATGGAGAAAACACTAGACTTTCAAACTTGAATTACAATTTATTTAAGGGTAAGGACTTAGGAGAAATAGAAGATATATGGTATGAATCTTCAGTAGATGGAAGAAAAATTCAAGGATGGATAGCAAAACCACCTGGATTTGATCCAAATAATAAGTATCCTTTAATTGTTGAAAATCATGGTGGACCTATAAGTAATTATGGTGATAGGTTTTCTCCAGAAGTTTTATTGTATTCTTCTGCAGGATATGTTGTTTTTTATCCTAATCCTAGAGGTAGCACAAGTTATGGAGAGGAATTTGGAAATTTATTATATAGGAATTATCCTGGTGATGATTATCATGACGTTATGGATGGTGTAGATAAGATGATAGATCAAGGGTATATTGATGAAGATAACCTTTTTGTCACTGGAGGAAGTGCTGGTGGGATTATGACAGCATGGATTGTAGGTAAAAATAATAGATTTAAAGCTTCTGCAGTTATAAAACCAGTAATGAACTGGATTTCTAAGACATTAGTAGCTGATAATTATTTTGGATATGCTTACTCTAGATACGAGGGTCAGCCTTGGGAAAACTTTAACCATTATTGGAGCTTTTCACCGATTTCTCTTGTTGGAAATATAGAAACTCCTACCATGGTGATGGTTGGTTTGAACGATTTAAGAACTCCACCTTCAGAGGCAAAACAACTTTATCATGCTTTAAAACTTAGAAAAATAGAAACGGTTTATGTAGAAATACCAGGTGCATTTCATAATATATCTAATAGACCTAGTCAACTTATTACTAAGATTGATCACATACTATATTGGTT
>CEVR01025363.1_pt1 | contig 11852 bp, 6 predicted proteins | sample 356541 | NCBI WGS metagenome assembly CEVR01 (sample SAMEA2623734, study PRJEB7988) | marine metagenome | isolation source: saline water (ENVO:00002010), including
GGACTCTTAATCCGTCGGTCGCGGGTTCGAACCCCGTCAGGCCCGCCTACAACCGACCATTCGGTTTCATCAGAGTGGTCACACCATCTGTTGTGGCTAAGACGATGGCATCACACATGTTGTTGAACAGACCCACTTGTACCACTCCAGCCACGTTGAGTATGCTTGCTTCCGTTGCAACAGGATCGGTAATCGTTGGACCGATACGAGCATCAGCAATGCAATTTCCGTTATCGGTAAGGATATGCTTACTATCACTCATTCGTAATTCAACTTGGCAATTCAATAGTGATGCTAGAACCGAAACGGTGACATCACAAGCAAAAGGAGTAATTTCAATCGGAATACCGAATGCTCCTAAACAATCGACTTGCTTACGTTCGTCGGCAACTACAACCATTGCTGCTGATTGTTGTGCAACTATCTTTTCTCTGAGCAATGCGGCTCCTCCGCCCTTGATCAGTTGGAAATTTGGGTCGAATTCATCGGTTCCATCGATGACAATATCCAATCCATCCAGAGATCCAAGTTCAACCAATGGAATACCGACTTCGGTAGCAAGTTCTTGAGTGGCGATGGATGTCGGGACTCCGACGATTTCCAAACCTTCTTCGGCGATTCGGCGACCGAGTTCCAATACTGTGTATTTCACTGTTGAACCCGTTCCTAATCCGACACGCATGCCCGTTTTGACAAATTCGCATGCCGCTTCACCAGCAATTTTCTTCAGCGCCTCAGCATCGTTCATGTTTCTATGGAACCTCACACGGTTGATATTGATTGTTGGTCAATTCCCCAGTCCTCGTCGCAAGAATCCTTTTTGAGTGAGAAGTTGACGACGAGGCATGGGTGGCCGACGGCAAAACGGAATTGTCGCTTCTTTGCTGATATCCATTTTCCTGTTTTCATTGCTCAGTCCAATTGTAGAACATGTGGATGAATTGCCCTCGAGAACCTCTTCGAATGCAACTCCAATAGGTCAAACAACTACGGTGAGCATAGGATCATATCCGGACGGTGTAAACGATGCGACATCGATTAGCGTTCCTAGTGGAGAGGCCCTTTCTGGAATTGAGTTGTCCTTGGATGAAGGTGTTCTGCCAGTATCGGCAGCAAAGGTGTTTGATTCACCTGCCGATTATGATCATTCCATGGCTGTTTACGATGGTATGGATGTCAACAACTCGGTTTTGCAGCTCCTGCCTCAAGGTTGGACTTTCGATATGGAGGGTACGAATCTCTGGACGTTTTCAGGAAATAACGTATGGTTCTGGGGATTCGATTCCTCACTCGGCCAAGCAAATGGAGTTGCCAGTGGGACAAAAGCAATTTACACATACAATGGAAACTATCCAAACGGGATGCCAACAACTTACTGGGCAACCTCTCCGGTGATGAATTGTGGAGGATGTTCTGGTGGCTGGGATTTGAAGTTCCAGAAGCGACTTGGAGTCGAATCCTCAACATGGGATAGAGCCTATGTTTCGGTCAAAAATCCTCAAGGTAACTGGGTCAATGTCTGGTCAAATTCAGGAACTGTTAACGATGGTTCCTATACGACTCAAACCATAACCATCTCCAATTATGTTGCAGGGAATTCTAATTTCCAAGTCCGATTTGGTCTTGGTACAACCGACGGTAGCGTAACCTACACAGGATGGAATGTTGACGATGTTGAAATTTTGCCGAAGGCATCGGGTATTTCAACTGGTGAAGGGAATTGGACTTCAGCACCGTTTGGCCCAGGTGCAACTTTGGGTAGTGAACCATCTTCGTATGGTTTAATGGTCATTGATGCAGAAATTCCGACAGGATCTTTGTTCGAATGGTCTCTTATCGATGCATCAACTGGAACGCCTCTACCTGGTTATCAAGAAATGACCGATTTAACGGTTGATCTCGGGGCAGTCGATTGGGAGATGACACCATCTATCAGACTCAAGATGCATATGGCGACTGGTCCAAGTGGTGGCCCTAAGGTCCACAGTGTAGGCATCAGTGGTGCTATCATTGAAAGCTTCAGTGAGAATCCTGCAAACCATGATTGGACACTTTCAGGAACGACATGGTCTCAATCATCTGGACAAGTTTCTGGTACAGGAACAATCACTTCACCGGTTTATCGAATCTCCAATGGATTTGGTGCACTGTCGACCTCAACGCTTGCCACAGGTTCGCCAATTCTCGAAGCGAACATCGATGACAAAGGATGGCTAACATACCCTTTGGAAGGATATACAAATCTCGATGAAGTTGGTCAGAGCGTACAATTCCGATTCCAATCATCAAGCGGTTCATACACAGTCGATTCCTTTTCTGTAGAAACAATCCGTTCGATCCCTAATCATGGTCTTCGCTTAGACATAGGTGCTGATGGTGTATCAGATTGGGGATTCGATGGTGATGATGCCGGAAGTTATGGCATGCAGAACCGTCTTGCTAACGGAAAGGTATGCCAGACAATCTCCACAACACCAAGTTCTGCAGGTGTGTTTGATGTTCTTCTTCCACTCTCTGGTATCGATCAATTCGGGTTTACTGTTTCTTCGTCGGCAGAGATGAAATCGCCATACATGAACATCAAGATAGCTGGATCGGATGTCACCAATCGTGGATTTGCTAATTTCCAAACCGCTTCCTATGTCGAATTTTCTCAGAATGAACTGAGTGCGCTCAACAATGCACTTTCAAATGCTGCTGACGATCGAGGTATTCTTGGATTGCCGATGGCTCGTGTCAGCGTAACTATTGGTTCATCACAGTCGAGTGCTGATGTGACTATGTGTGGTATATTTGCCCCATACGAGGCTGCATTGAATCTCAACCTTGCTGCGAGTTCAGCGCTCGTACAAGCCCTCAATCAAGAATTGTCATCGGTCGTAGCTCTTGGAGGCGTTAAGGAGGTTCGAATTCCTGTAAGAATGATGTCCTCTGGTTCGGTTAAGATGACTATCAACAGCGTTACTTCATCTCCAACGTTGAATCCTGTTTCCCTCACCGTCAGTCCACCTGTCGACACCTTGACGCCTTCAACCGATTGGATAACGGTCAATTCGACCTTCGATCTTTCTCCACTAGGTGTTTTGGATGCTGAATCATATGTCAAGAACAACGGTTGGAGCATTGATTTCACACTTAGAGGGCCGAGTAGCGAATCGACGGTTCTCTGTGGAACGGCCATTCTTCCATTGAATGGTGCTGCAGTTGCAAATTGTCAACAATCTGGATATGCATTAGGTTGGAGTGATATCGATGCTAGTGGCGAAATTGCAATGATAGGATCAGGATCTTATGTTCAGTTCACGCATACCTTCCAGATGCCAGTGAGTTGGAACGATGAACCATATGCTTCTCTAAACGTCATGCTGGTTAGCCCAACAGGACCTACCTTACCATTGAATCATGTCTTTGGTTTGGGTCATGCTAATGGTATTGAAAACGATGTATCGCTTAAGCGATTCACAATCAAATCACAATCAGGTGTGGAAACAGATGCTTCATCAGCATCTCTGGTTCAAGGCACCTTTGTAACGGTCAATGCTTACCTAGGATTTGAGGGTGTAAGAGATGCGGTTCCTCGAACAGGTCAAGCCCAATTACGATTGCTCGTCAATGGACAGGACCAAGGTTCTACCAACTTGATTCTGAATGGTGTTGCGTCGATTATCTACAGTGTTCCTTCAAGCGCTAATAGTCTCGAGATGGAACTTGAGATTACACCGGTAGCTGGTCAAGGCGTTGCGTACGAAGTGAATCCAGTTGCAAACTTCACCATGGATTCAATCGCTCCGATGTTGATAGGAATGGATATTGATACCTTTGATCATCGGGATGCTTCTCCTGCTACTGAAATCAACTTCATCATCGGTGATAGTCCATCACTACCACATCATGCAGAAGCCAATGTATGGCGCTCTTGGATCGATGATTCAAATATGGATGGAATGATCGATGAAGATGAGGCACATATCATTCCACTTACAAAGCCTGATGATATGTTGGCTACAATTGGTGAGTTTTCGCTTACATTGGACACTTCTCAAGCACCTGATGGTGAATTTGTCCAAGGTTGGTTGTCGGTTTCAGATGGTGCTGGCAATGTTATGATCGAAGGTGGTAGTGTAAGTACACCGTTGTTTAATATTCAAATGCGCTCCGATGGAACGCCCTCTCTAGGAACCGAATATGATCTTGTTTGGGGTCAGAATGGTGACGGATGGCTTCATCCTGGTGAAGCCAATGTGATTCAGATTCCAATATGGGATAGAAACGGTGTTTCCGATATTGAGTCGATTGAACTCAATCTTGGCTCCACTGAATCCGACTCAGCCATAATCTACTGGTTTGCTGAGAATCAGCAATGCTACAGCAATCACGTCTACATCGATGTCGAATCATGTCTAATCGATGATGGAGAAGGAGTCTTTTCGGAACAAGGTGCATTTATCGTCAACTTTAGCATCGAGTGGGGATTCGATCCTGATCCAAGTTTCGTTCGAACTCCTTCTGTTCAATTAACCGACCGACTCGGCCAGACTGTTGTTGTACCCTTGTATGCTGCATCCTGGCAATACAGCGGTGAATTGACTCTTGATACATCACAATCGAAACTTTTGATCGATATGAATGAAGTCAATTCAGTAGGTGCTTACGCATCGGAGCAATCGGTTATGGAATATCGAGGTGAATTGGTTTGGTATCGAAGCATGCGAACCATCGATCAATCCCTTGATCTACTTATGCGAATCAATGGAGAAGAATCGGTTGTCGAAGCCCATGGAAACTTCAGTTTCGCTCGAACAGTTCCAGATCAACCCGGTGAACATGGCCTGTTCCTAACAATGTACAATCCTCCAAGTGGAGCGGTGCTACGAGGAGTGAGTGACGGTCCGGTCACGACCATCTTTGTTGACAAGCAAGCTCCAATTCTAATGGATATTCGATCACCCGATGCGCAGGAGATGATTCCAGAAATCGATTGGTCTGATTTGAAGATTCAACTAACGGTTCGAGAAATGGAACAATTGAACCCTGATTCATTGGTTCTCAATTACGCAATTCATCCAGCAGGATTGGGACTTAACGTTGCAGCGATGTATGATGGTCAAATCGACATGGAACTTCTTGGAGGTCGTGGCTTTGGAGAACAAGTTCCTATCTCTGCAATTCTAGATATTGATGAAATTATATCGGAATCCGATCGTATAGAACCTCTAGAACTTCGCGTTTGGGTAACTGGTAAAGATATGGCTGGAAATGAATTTGCTGAAGATTTCAATGATGTTGATGCTCCGTTCCATATTTGGGATTTGGAACAGAGAGTTCCTGATTTCACCTTTGTTGGTGAACCGAGTGTCAAGTATGGTGGAGATAGTGTTCGTGTCGATGAAGCTGTTGAAATCACAGCGGCTATCATCAATAATGGAAACGCAGAAGGCGATGTACAAATCGTTCTCGAATTGGTTGAATCCAATGGTGCTAGAACCCGTGTCGATGCACGACAACTTCAGGTTGCACCAGGTACTACAACTGTCTATGAAGGGACTTGGGTTCCATCACGTACTGGTACCATGTGGCTGGAAGTTCAAATTCTCGGTTCAGAAACCGTGCAAACACCAACACTTCGTGTGAAAGAAGCTGAGAGTGAAGGATTCATGGGAACAGTTTCAGAAGTCAATCCAGTGGTTTTGGGTGTCCTTGTTGTATTGAGTCTAGTTCTAGTTGGTTTACTCGTCTTTGGACTGCGTCCAACTGAACCAAAGAGGCGCTCGAATCCTCGACTCGCTCAACAAATGGAACGTGTTGAACAAACCCTTCCTGCAATGGCACAACAAGGCCCGTATGGTGCCCAACAACAGGGTGCTGACGTCGGTCAGAATCCTTACCAGTGAATCTGATGGGTTCATATGCAAGTTGTTTGACAGACATGTGGAGGGAGTGAGAGGACCGCTGACAGAGTTCGACTCTGAGGAAAGTCCCCTCTCCATAGTGCAGGTGGTTCACAGAAGTGAAAGATCAGAGATGGTCAGGTCAATGCCACAGAAACGATACGATACCAGGTGTGTACAATGATGTTGAAAGACGGAGGTTGCCTGAATGTCGATGGAACGAGCAACCCCACTGGAGCAAGTCCAAATCGTCCCGCTTATGTTGCACGCTCAGGGACAGGTAGGATGCTAAGTTGAATGTGGTCACCGAAAGGCAACAAAAAGGGGCTTACTCCTCACTCCCTCCGCCTATTTATCGAGCACTGCATCCACTGGAGTCAGTTCAGATGCCTTGGTGATGGTCATATCTCCAGACATGTCTCGCCATGGATCTTCTCCCCGAATAAATTCAGATAATGTTGTACGGCCTTTGATCAAATCCCGGATTGTGTGTTCCGCAACAATGATACTTGGAAGAAGGAACGAACTGGTCAAGAATGCGAAGATGATGAGCAAACACATCAACATGAAGAAGTTCTCCAAACCAGGGAAAGCGGCAAGGAACCCTGCTGAAATACCCGCAACAGTTGTGATCGTAGTTTCAAAAATAGTCTGTCCAGTTTGTTCTATAGAATGAGAAATACCTTTGGAATTCTCACCCTCTTCTTGAATTCTGTGCATGACGTGAATCGCATCGTCCACACCTATACCGAAGACGATGGTTCCAATCATTGCAGTGAAGATGTTAACGTTGACATCACCACTTTGCATCAACAATGGTTGCCAAAGAATGACAACTGCAACAGGAACCATAGTTATGATTCCTAAGCGAATCGATCGGAAAACGATGGCTAGAACGATGGTAAGGATGAGCATAGTAAGGATGGTCGTTCTAGATTGAGTATCATGAATCCCCTCGTTGATATCGAGAGAAACAGGTAATCCACCTGTTAGCTTTGAAGTCCGTGTTTGTTGTAGTTCAGGTGGCTCGGAAAGGATAGCATCGATTTCATCACGAAGATCAGATGCAATGTTTAGGTTCATGTACGGTTGATCAACGTAGATGATAGCCTTGGTTTCTTGTTGATTCAAGAGCATTGAGCGAACCTCAAGTGAAAGTGTGTCGAATGCAACATTGACCATATCTCTTCGAAGACCTTCACGGCCATCCGGTCCAGTTGCCTCAAGTGCAATCCAAAGGTTGCATTCAATCGGGTCGTTGCTTTCCCAGCATTCATCATGGAGTAAATCCCACAATGAGCCCTCGTAGAGGACAACATTGTCTGTCAATTGGATGCTTACTGGAACTGCCTTCAAGAAGGTGATTATACTCGTCGTATTGGTGCTTTCCACCGCATCGATGCGTTGTTCGAGACGATCAATAGCATCCATAACAGGTAGATCTCGGATGTTGGAAGTCTCGTTGTCGTTGAATCGATTCGTTGCATCAAAGACAAACATCGAGGTTTGCCCACTATCGAATTGTTCGGAATATTGTGCAATCTTATCGAGCGATTCGATACCTTCTGGAGCTTCACTTGAACCTGTAATTGGCTTGTTTAGTTCATCTAGGTTAGCGATTCCATAAACGGTTACGCTTGAAGTAACCAAAAGAATGACTAGGAAGTATCGTATTGGAACCTTACCAATATTCTTCCACATGCCTGGATTTGTCCGTTTATGGAATCGAAGCATCCATGATAAAGCTGGAACGAGAATAATGGAGAACAAGAGTGTTGAGAGGATTCCTACTACCAGTGTAAGACCAACCGATCGAATTGGAGCGATGTTAACGATGCTCGGTGCGATAAGAACGGAGAAACCAACCATGGTGGTCAAAGCGGAGAGGAAGACTGCAACACCTGTTGAACTGGCCATGGTTGTTACACATCGAATGTAGAATTCCTTATCCCATATATCGGGCTCTTCGATGAGTTCCTTTCCTTGTCGTTGTCGAGTATTGTTTTCTTCCAAAACGCGTTCGATTTCTTTTCGCCGCACTTCTTCTATTCGGTTGACCATGTGCAACGCATAATCAACCCCAAGACCAATGAGAATTGGGAAGGTTGCAACGATCATCGGTGTGAGCGTCCATTTGAGAACAACTGATGCTCCAAAGGTAACGCCTAGTGCAAGAAGAATCGGTGTGCCAGTAATGATAACTACCTTTGCAGAACGATGAAGGAATGAGATGATCAGAATCGTGAATAGAATAGAATAGGGCATCATCTTGATAAGATCGTCATAAATTGCATCGGAGACATCCTCCAATGTCTTGGTCAATCCTGTAACTGTCATATTTGTGGATTGATAATTCATTGGACGATTATCGATGATGTCATCGAAGTGTTCCAGTAATTGATCAAACTCTCCCCACTGTTCTGGAACGTCCGAACGCATACCGACTATGATCGCCGTTGTATCCCATATGCCATCACCATCCATGTCGTTGGTTGGGTCGCCATCACCATCGCTATCAACACTTAGATCGTTATCGTTAGTATCCTTGATCAATGCTTCAAAAGAACCACTGGAATTCGCAATAATTTGGTCGATGGTCTGTTGATCTGGAATTGCATAGCCTCCTCCCTCAAATGGTGTTGGTGTTCCAGAGTCGTCATCACCTGTGCAATTAATGTCAACAGGTAGGCGGCTGTTTACTCCATGGACGCACATTGCTTCGTTGAATCGACCATCCGAAGAATTGATTTCTTTGATGAGTTGAGCCGGTGAAATAATCCATAAAACTCCGTCTTTAGTACCGTAATCTTCCTTGTCATGGTCCATTCCACGCCCAGTGAAGGACCCTTCTGTGTTCTTATCATCACCTTCGACCCAACTTATCTCGAGAAGGATTTTTTCATCGGTGATGTTATCACCTAAACCGCCACCTAATCGAGCATTATCGGTTTGAATATAGATGACGGCAATATCGGTTGACCATTCTTCTCGAACTTCGAGAAGCAAGTCGGTCGATTCCGCACCATCGGGGAGGAATATTTCGACATCGTCCTCGATTTGGTTTTGGAAGTCAAGACCTCGTTGTCCGAGGAAGGCTGCAATCACAACAAGCAACATTACGAAGATTGCAGGCGATGCGAGGACGGTTCTGTACATTTGTTCTGTTCGCTTACGTGCATAGGAATTGACATCCTTCTGCCACTTCTCAATCTGTTCACGAACAGGTTCCGTAGTCTTGCGGAAACTCTCGAGTATTGAAGAGAGTTGTCCTGCCATGGATTGACCAATCGTATTCGATTGAAGAACAATGCGACGACTTTGGTTCAGTCAAGACCGAATTCACGCACCAATAAGATGCGCAAGAATCCACGAACGGTTTGGAGAATAAATCCAGTCGCAATCAAGGCCAATCCGAGGACTCCAATCCATACTGCTGTCAATCCTTGACCAAGAACGGTGTCAATTTGTGTTGTAAATCCTTGAGCGGTGCTCATACCCATTGCAGCACCGGTGGCAAGAAGCCCAAGTCCAGGGATTCCTAAGGTGAGCAATGGTTTCTTTTGAGAAAGTGAAAGAAGAGCCCATGTCAATACGGTAAAGCCATGAGAAAGTGCAGTGAAGTTAGATCCCTTTGGAACATCGTAACGAATGATGGTTGGAACTTCTTGGATAGTAAGTTGCTTTTCTTTGGCATCTTCAAGCATTTCGAGTGAAAGTTCCATTCCATCCGAATCAAAGCGAAGTCGGTCAATGGCTTTCTTCGAAAAGGCACGGAATCCAGATTGAGTATCCTTGATGTCAAGATCGCTGGTTAGGTTGCTTGCTGCGGTGATGACCTTGATTCCGAGTCGTCGGTATGCAGGCATGTCGTTGCCTTCTCCACCTTCAACAAATCGAGAACCAATGGTGAAGTCTGCCTCATCATCAAGAATTGGTTGAATCAACTTGGGTATATCTGATGTATCGTGCTGTCCATCCGAATCAAGAACGACGAGAATCTCTGCATCGGATCCTCGCGTCGTTTTGAACAATGTTTTGAGCGCAGCACCATATCCTTGATTTGCACGGTGTCGAATGACAGTAGCGCCACATGCTTCTGCAATGCGAGCACTGGAATCTGAAGAACCATCATCGATGCAGATGACTTCATCGACGTGCCGAAGAGCCATGGTCACCACCGTTCCGATGGTTTCCTCTTCGTTGTACATAGGCATGCCAGCAACGATGCGGACTTTGCCAAAGTCGGTCTCCATATTAAATCCTCGAAAATATAGAATATATAGTTCTAATCCAGATAATTGGTATTTTTGAATTGAAAAAGGAGCACTGCACAACCGGAATTGAACAGTGCTCGGCTTCATGCACAATTGAGTACATGATTGCTTACTTCACCGTACTCCTCTTTCAATCAATCGAGGAGTTGTGAAACAGTCGTGACAGCTCGCTCACCAGCGATGACTCGCTGGAGTGCTGCCATCGAAACAACAAGAGGGACATAGGATTCCCCATCACTTGTTTCATAGGTTTCGCAGTCTGCGAACGATGCGGTGTTGATGGACAACTTGATCGCTCCGCCAGCATTGCTGCGGCGAACGTATCCTACCAACATGGTTCGGCTTTCTTCGGTTTGCTTCGTTTCGGTTTTCTTGGTTTTACTCATGTTCAACACATCCCCTCACTTGGTGAGGTAAGGCGAACATTTTCGTCAATCATTATCAAAGAATCGTTTTGTTGTTTTTCTTGGCCATCAATCTCATCTTTTTGTTTACTAATGCTGGACTCATTTGTTGTAGCTTCGCCGTTCTCGTTCCTGTTCTCATGATCAATTCAATCGTTTTAGAAGCGGATCCATCTGTAAGGAAACGTAAGATTTTGATGTACATCTTTCTTGTTGTCATCACAGTGTACATTGGTTGGAAAATATTTGAAGCGAATTGTTGTGGCTACGAGGCATATGGGACAGTTCCGTTTTAGGTCGGCGAATGCTTTATTGGTTCAAATTCTTAGCAATCAGCAATGACCGAAGACCAACCAGAATCAGACCATTCTGGTGATACGTCCGAGGGATTTCAACCCAAAACGCCCGCTATGAAGCGATGGAAACAAAGATACATCGATCATGAAGAGTCCGACGATTCCCTCACAGAAGAGGATGAGGGAGATGACTCTGATGCGGTCGTTCATCAGATTTCAGACGGAAATTTGCAATTCAGAACCTTTTGTCAAATACTCATCGCGATGGTTGTCATTGGTGCGATTTTCTCATTCATTGGGTATGTCTCTGGCTCTCAAACATGCGACGATGACGGTTTGTTTGAAATTCTAGGTGGGTTATTGTTTTGGATTGGTATGCTTGGAATACCGATCAATTTGCTGATTTTACTCATTTCTTTTGCGAATCCTGAATTTGATTCTAAAGATGTCTTTACATGGAGTCTGATTCACTTCGTCGTCTCAATTCTATTCATGTTCCTCTTCATTGAATACGTCTTACAGGACATGTTCTGTGATGTTTGTATGGGGTTCCCTGGAGAGGACTGTTCAGACTAATCCTCGATGGCCGAATCTACTTTGACCACACTGATAGGTCGGGCGCAGCAGGAACATTGCTGTCATAGGCTGATGGTTGCTGCCACTTTGTAGGAGCTTTCGGACGCTTCCATCCAAGCAAGACGATGATGAGTATAATGCTGGTCAACACGATGATTGTGAGAAGGCAGCCAACGCTTTCATTCCACTATTGTCGAAGTAATCTAGGAATCTATTCTACATCAAATAGACAAAAGATTACAATCTCTTCAATGGTGCAACTATTATGGGGAAACGTGGCGTCCTTGTGATGAATATCGGCACACCGGATGAGCCGACCACTGAATCTGTTCGAACTTATCTTCGAGAATTTCTTCTCGATCCGGACGTCATCGATCTTCCTTCGCCACTTCGCCACTTACTAGTTCGAGGAAT
>CEVR01061395.1_pt1 | contig 11794 bp, 15 predicted proteins | sample 356541 | NCBI WGS metagenome assembly CEVR01 (sample SAMEA2623734, study PRJEB7988) | marine metagenome | isolation source: saline water (ENVO:00002010), including
ATAATAACAAAAAACCACTTCTTACAAAACCCGCGACCACGCCTGGTATGACCAAATCGTCAAAACCCGCCAGTAAAAGTAGATCGAAAAAGCCGGCTACTAAGAAAAATCGCGTGAGTAAATCATGGATTAAGTCCTTTATGAAAAGTATGACCAGTAAAAAGAAGTATTAAAGAAAATACTTGCTCTTTATATAATGGAATGTTGTGAGGTGTGTTGTGAAAAATTAAACAACTCAAATCACAAAAAGGTTGAATGCCCTTTTTGTGATTTAACATCATGTCGTGCATGTAACCAAAGATATTTACTCGATACCACGGAAGAACCCCATTGCATGAAATGTAAACATGAGTATAATAGAGAATTTGTCGACAGTTTTTGTTCTGCTATTTTTAGAAATAGAGATTATAGACGACACAGAGAGAATATACTTTTTCAAAGAGAATTAGCTCGCATGCCGGAAACACAACCTTACGTAGAACGAGAGCTCGAAAAACGTAGTCTTCGAATATCGTATCTGTACTTAGTGTACATATTGACTCACATGCGTAAAATCCCGAACACTATACCATCAACTGCTATACCGTATCTAGATGAAATATTACGAGAAAACATCATACATGTGTACGAAACATTGCGCGTGCTAACAACCAACGAACCCACTTTAGAAGGAGATGCATACCATAAATTAGCGCAAAAATGTCCATCCGAGGATTGTAGAGGGTTTCTCTCCGAAGATTGGAAGTGTGGAATATGCAAGCAGACATTTTGCGAAAAATGTCATTGCCTATTAGAACCAAACCATAAATGTAACAAAGATACCGTGAAGACCATCAAGTTACTTAAACGGGATACAAAACCATGCCCAAAATGTAATGTGCCTATTTACAAAATAGAGGGATGTAGCCAAATGTGGTGTACACAATGTCATGTAGCATTTGATTGGAGAACTGGAAGGTTAGAAACGGGTAGAATACACAACCCTCATTATTTTGAGTTCAAAAAGCGGTCAAGAGAACATGGTGATATTCCATGCGGTGGTAGACCTACACACAATGAATTGAAAAATATAAAGGCGTCCTCCAATATCTTACTTGTTTCATTGGAAGTTATACATTTAGAGTACCTGTTAATATACAGATACGCGTATATTTATGAAGATAATCGACACCTTCGTATGCGTTATTTATTAAAAGATATATCGGAAGAAAAACTAAAACAAGAGCTTCAGAGACGAGATAAATCAAATGCAAAGTTGCACGACATCAGGGATATATTACAGATGTACATAGACACTGTAGGGGACCTACTTCGACAATATGTCATAAACAAGGACGAAGAAAGCAACATTCTAACAGAAATACAAGAACTCACTATATATACAAACGGTGTTCTTGAACGAATTCGAAAGCGGTATGTATGCAGAACTCCCCATAATATAATGTTGAGTATAATTAAATGATCGCCTTTATTCTCGTAGCGGTTGTCCTATTGGTCATATTTCTCAGACCGAGGTACAAGGAACCCAGGGTTATAAAGGGTGTATTTACACGTGACCAATGCGAAAAGATAATACAGATGGCGTCTAAACGTTTAGAACCATCTTCCGTTTCGTGGGATATGGAAGTAGATCGCACTATTCGTAAAAGTGAAACTGCATGGTTAAGTCCACATAAATCACCACTCGTAAGAGATGTTATGCAGAAATGTATATCTATGACTGATAGACCCTTCAGAAATTCCGAACATTTACAGGTTCTTAAATACAAGCCAGGGGGGTTTTACTCGGTTCATCATGACGCATTTGAATACGAAAAGAACCCACGAGTATTCACGGCTATCATTGCCCTTAATGATGACTATACTGGAGGAGGTACGGGGTTTCCCACTCTCAACCGGGTCTATAAATTGAATCAAGGTGACGTATTATTATTTAATACATTAAATGATTGGGGGTTACATACCGATAAAGCACTTCACGCAGGTATGCCCGTTAAATCGGGTGAAAAATGGATATGTAATTTATGGATACATAGACACGCTTATAGTTTAAAAGATGACGAGGAAGAAGCTGAAGAGCACATAAAAAGAGAAACAGGTGGTTCGTGTTCTGCTCTTTAATTCATGTGAAGTGTTATCACATGAAGTAGGTAAGCAATATTCGCTTCTCATTTCACTTGTACTTGAAATGCGCAGCGACTACACCCGCAACTATAGCAAGAATCATGTAAAGTTCGTCATTGCCCAATTTACTTTTTATAGCCCACCCAGTCGTAAAAAATGTCCCAATAAAAATACCCAAGCCCCTGAGAAATGATTCTTGTACAACGTTCATATATACTATAGCCAGATTACTTTTCGAGTAGTCTTAATGCCTCGAGTTGAAACTTATCACAAGGAGCATTTACAAACATCGGAACCCATTCAATCTCCTTAATTATAGCTTCATCTTGAGCGACCGTTTCATACATTTTATCATGGAAACGTTTATTTACTATCGGGTTGTTCATGAGAGGTGTTTTTGGGTACATCATGCACCACGACATTTTAGTATGCACATCGTCTATAGGAGCGAGAGTACTAAACGTGATAATCTCATACTTACCAGCCAATTTAATACGTACGATAGATGTTGCCGGACTTACGAATCTATTGTGGACAGGTGCGCCGCTTTTAGGTTGCATATGCTCCGTAAACTTAGACGAAGCCTTGGATTGAACGACCGCGAAACAGTCTACGTAGTCGTCGATCGTTTCGACCTTAAGATTCGTGACAATTCCATTATCCTCATCGGCGAAATTATGAACATAGTTTATATGTGAAATATCAGTCGCGTTCAAGATCCAATCGTAAATGTTACCTTTTAAATCTTTTGAACCATACACTTGAACCCAACTAGGATCGGTTAGTTCTTTACAATATCGAGTTGGAAGAGGTTGATTTTTATTAGCGGTCCAAATAAATCCTCCATCTTCAATCACGGGATACGAATCAATATTTCCACCTGTAGGTATATTATGCGCGGATGGTACTTTGACAAGTTTTCCATTCGTGTCGTATTCCCAGCCATGGTACGGGCATTGCACCCGATCTCCTTTCACGCGACCGTTGCATAAGTTAGCTCCCCTATGCGGGCACTTAGCATCCAGCATAGAAACCTTACCAGAAGTGCCGCGGAAAAGTACGCGATTTTTTCCGCTGATACAAACCTTCTCCATTTCGAGACCCTTTGAAATTCCTATGCCATATAACATTACCTATATTGTTAATTATTTTTTTAAATCACCATAAATATCTAAAATATCTTTCACGATGGGACTTCGTTCAATATCTTTATGCTCGAAAGTAATACATTCTATTCGTTTGTGTGCACGATCCTTAATCCGTTCGTAAATATCTTTGAGTCCATTTTCGTCGTATTTTCTATCATGTTGCATAAGATCCCCCGTTATTACCATTTTGCTATCATCCCCTATACGTGTGAGTAACATCTTCATTTGGTTAGGTGTTGAATTCTGCATCTCGTCAGCTATAATAAAAGAGTTCTTGAACGTGCGTCCACGCATATACGCTAACGGACATATTTCTATTACCTTCTCTTTGATCATAGATGCAATTTGTGTTTGACTATAAAACTCTGCAAATATATCCATGATGGGTCGAGTCCATGGGTCCATCTTCTCTTCAAGTGTTCCGGGTAAATATCCGATATCTTCCTCTACAGAAACTGCGGGGCGCGTCAATATAATTCTCTTAAATGAGTCATCATTCAGTCCCTGTATAGCCGCATAACATGCTAACATAGTCTTACCTGTACCAGCTGGCCCAACTGCAAACACCATTGGTTTCATACCATATAAAACCCTGTTATAATCTCTTTGATGATCATTTTTCGGAACCGTACTCGGAATATTTATTTCAAGTTCGTACTCCTCGTACAGCTCAGATTCAAATGAACATGGTGATAATTTTTCGCGACGACCCTTTTTCCCCATACTATTTAGTGATAATTATTTATTAGCCTGTAGTCTAGGCTGGATAGATCCAATTACCTGGGTTCCTAAAAATGCTGTACCCGCACCTTTAGTTGATCTAGTAAACATCCATATCAGACCCGATACACCTGGGATGAGAACTCCAACCGTCACTAATACCGCCCCTATCATAAATGCAGACACTACATTTATATCATGATCTTCGGGATCCAGTGGATTATATGAAACGGTAACTGTATCTCCTACGACAAATTTTTTACTACCCCTGTTTGTCTTAGTACCACTATACAAGTTTCCGTCTACTTTATATTCATATTCAAACTCGCAATCCCATTTTTGTTTATTACGTTCCTTGATTCTGGAACATGATGCTTTTTTTATTATACCAGTAACCTTTTTGGAATACTTGTTCTTTTTACGCACAAGGAATATACCTATTATGAAAAATATCAGTCCAATAAATAGCGATTTCAAAAAATTCCAAAATGCTAACCAGCGGCCTGCGACATTACCAACACCAATGACCGTATTGGCTATAGCCATTTATATATGTGTATATTATTTTCATAATAAATAAGAGATGCTTGCTTTATTCTGTAAACCAGTTGTCGTAATCGAACCTCCCAAGAAACCAATCATCACCCCTCAGGACTGTAGAATTATACATGTAAAAGAAGTGAAAGATAACGCATTTGTGTCAGAGTTTTTAGAACCGGTCGAATGGTTAAATGCGCCACCGGTCATCATTGAAAGCGAATCAGGGGGAGAGTAAACGTATGAGATTCACACTATTTTTTAGTTTCATGAAAATAACTTCATCGCATTCGCCTCCTTTAATCACCATTATAGGTTCACCACATGTCGTTCCACTCGTTTTGTACCGATCGCATGCATTAGCCGTGCGTTCGGTAATATTCATATGTTGCGAATACCCGATAAAGGTCTTGTCAATCACACCATCATCGTCTCGAGCTTCGACGGTCGCTTTAACGGAATATGCACCAAACTCCCACGGTTTGATCGTATCAGGGGGTGGGGGTGGTTCTGCGAGAAATGATGCTTTATTTCCCCTGAAACGCTTACGTAAGGCGCTAGCTGGGGTGAGCAGAAGAGTTGCGAATGCCTGCATTAATATAACTACGTTCAGATTTTTTAAGTGTACTTAAGTCGAGATGATATTTAACAAAATGCGAGATGAATATTTTCTTCCTTTCGTTGATTCCGGAGGAGATCGCAGAACTTTCCTGTGATCAACATGTTATCAAGATTCAGTTAGAGATCGCTCAGATGTTATATACCGCATGGTACTACGCCAATCAAGAACCCTACGTTCGCGAACACGCGCCGTATACGAAAAATGGGTCTCAACGTGGATACAAACCCGCACACAAGAAACACCCCATGACGATGTGGATCTCTTCCAGTCTTCGTAATTACATGTTCGCATGTGATATTGGATTGGCTCTTTCAAAAGAATACACGAAGCGATATGGTAAAATTCACACGTGTGAAGAACACTTGCGTTGGCTCAAGGATAATGTACCCCCTCATTTTGATGAGCATATTAGTGATACAGCTTACTACTCTGTTCAGGGTATCCCGGAATGTATGCCCGCGGCGTATCATTGCCCAGACGTGATCGACGCATACCGCAAGTATTACATCAACGATAAGGCTTCATTCGCGCGCTATAAAACGGGTACACCATCCTTCATGCAGGGTATAAAGGTTTAAACTGTAAAATTTTCATGTATAAAATAATTCCATGGTGTCCCCATGGAAATACATACCTTCAATGTAGTACGTGTAATAAAGGACCTATATGTATTCATGGTGAAATTCAAGAGATGTGTTATTGTTGTGTAGAGGGTCAATTCTGCAAACATCGAACCTTGCGATATAGATGTCCCACCTGTAGACCAAAATAATTTGTAATGTAATATAAATGAGTAACTTACAGAAGAAGGTACCTTTTATGGCGGCGGTGTTCGGACACCTTATTTTTCAAATATTTGTCGCATACAGAGCCGCCGAGGCGACCACCCGGAATATGAATTTGAAATCTGTTGCAGAGTCCAATAGATTATTCTTAGGATTAACTTCGCTCATTTTAATCGTTTTTATGTCTTTAGTACCTTTACCTATACCCGTAAAGGTGGCTGTTTTCAGCATCATATCTTTCCTCGGAGGTATGAGCCTTCATAACATACCAAACTTACAAGAAGCTTTACTCGAGGTGATCGGTATATTCATTCTTATGTTTATCGTGGGAGTAATTACAGTGCAACTGGGATTCAAGCTTAACATCCTTGGTAACGTGCTATTCTTCTCTCTTTTAGCGGTATTGATCGCTCGGATCATTAACGCATTCCGGACACCCTCTGTAAACCGCGCTCGTAATAATAAAGCTTACACTAAGATTCTTACATTAATATTTGTACTTTTCGTTGTCTATGATACGAATATGATATTGCAGAGAAACTATGGGGGCAATTTCGTAAACGCATCTTTGGATTACTTTTTGGATATTATTAATCTTCTTCGTCTAACCGCTAATAACGAATAATCAGACTTGCCGGGGATCGAACCCGGAATGCTGGATTAGAAGTCCAGAGTGATATCCATTTCACTACAAGCCCTGCCCCCGACGAGACTCGAACTCGCGACCTTCGGCTTACAAAGCCGACGCTCTACCAACTAAGCTACAGGGGCGAATGGTGATTTTTTTAATATTGCACGTTATATTTAGTCAACTGGTCCGATTACGGAATTCAGAATCTCTGGGTATAACGCGTTATCTTTTACACGGTCCATGAGCCGCTTGCGATTCGTGAGGTGCAACTTCTCAACGTCTGCCTTGTTTTGTCCTACGTAGGGGACTGCAAAGCCTTCGTCACACATCCACTTATTTACATTGGTCCATTGACCATCTTCACATACCCACACTTCGGCGAGAATGCGTCCAAACTTACCTCGAGAGTCGCGTTCGGGACAGCGAAGTTCGATCTCGATATCATCCTTCTCCGAGGCAACAGCCTTCATACACCATTCTTTGAGATGCTTCTTAGACATGAGTCCGAAGACCTTCTCAACCTTATCAGAGGTTCGAGACTCGGGTGTATCGATGCCTAGAAGACGAACTCGTTGTTTCGTGCACACGTCGAAACCTAAATCTATACAGACGTCAATGGTATCTCCATCGACGATTTTTTCTAGAGAAGAGACGCGGTATTTGAAATTGCACTCAGGCGAATTATAGGACATTTTATTAAAAATGGTGTCTACTCTTTAATCATCTTGTTTTCTAGTCAAATGCTCTTGTGCAGCGATATAATTTGTCGATGTAGTCCATTGACCATTCGAATTATTAACCATCATCGTGATGAGTTGGACTTTAAGAGTGTTTGGATAATTAGGAAAATTTTTTTCGACATACTCAGTCGCGCGATCAGTATAATACGCAATCGAGTTGAACGATTGGCGTTCGAGCTCGTCCCAAGAAGCGGAAATCGTATAGTTGGACATGTTTATACTTAAATTAAACGCATATATAAATTTAACTTAAGTGTAAATTTTAGATTTGAACACGATTATCTCGTCATTTTTATAAGGTTCTTTATGACCCCGGGTTTAAATATGACTAAAAACCAATGAAACAATATAGATATTATAGCTGCCCCAGAGATAGCATATTCATCCCAACCTGGGATACTCTTTTTTGCCCATATAAGCTGTATAAATATCGTTCCGAATATCATCGCCATTCGAACTATCACTTCGACATTGAGTAGCCAATTTCCGGCCATTCTTAATATATATAAACATAATTTCTGATATAATAGTATGGTATGTTTTGCGTACTCTTCAAACGACTCATATAAATACAGACTAGCGAAAACCCGAAAAAATGTCCTGAATAATTTATACGAAAAGGAAGCCATCAAAACGCAACCAAAAAAGTTGCAGTCGGATAATTTACGTCTTCATCTACGCTTCAAAGAAGCTATAGAGGAAGCCGAAGAGATATGTTCAACTGATAAAAATTCCAAAGAATGTCATTTCGCTTGGTATGAAGTTGACGAATTAGAAGATTCTATCGCCCGCTGGTATCATCGACACGACTCACAGTAACTGTAGCGGGCTCTTCGCTATATGTGTAATATTTTATAGAAATACCGAATATACGTTTCATATGCGCATTTAATTCTCCGTTAATAGCCCCCTTCCAGTCTCTTAACGTAGTCTCAAAGTATTCTACTCCATCTTCACCGAATACCCTGGATCGAAAAAATGGCTGCGCACGAACCCATTCCATGTGTCTATTCACCGTTGCAGGAACGGGTCGCTGCCCCCTTTCCGCGGACTCAATTATATCAATAACATAGTACCCATGTCTATCCGAGATGATATTTGCTTGCATCCCGGGGTACCCCTTTATATACGCTTCAAAATCCGCTCCACTCGGAAGCGTGACGTAAACGTTTCGAGTACTCGACGGTAATGGCGAATCACCTTTAGCGGTCGATATACCGGGATGTGTATGATACGAAATATATGCATTTCTAAATATCCCTACAATATGCCCGTTCACTTGCGTTCTTTGTTGTGACGTAAACCTCGTTGGAACATTAAACTTAACCGTATTTCCATTAGATACGAAATCTATTTTTCCTCCATACTCCCATCGTTTAAGGGTGGAAAGATTGTTTATCGCACGTAGATCTTTTATGACGCGCTTGGGAAGTTGTATGATCGCTCTAGTATTCGACACGCGAATAACTTTCGCTACCATCTCCAAATCCTTTCGTTTGGCGCTATTAGCTACGGGCGTGTAGTTCGACGGAACCCGCCTTCGTTTGCCGAGCATACCCGTCCCTACCGTATTCACGTTCATTACATTTCTTCTAAATAGATAGTTTTCCGTATTTCTGTTTCCCTGATTTATGTTCATGGGGGTGTTACCCGATCTAGGTGTGGGCATCTTACTGTAAATATATAAAATTATTTCGTCTTAGTAACCTTAAGCGCCGTAGATCTACTTTTCACCTTCTTAGGATCTAGACGATTTATACTACCTCCCTTAGGATTGAACATCTTTTTGTGTGCTTGCCAATATTCTGGAGCCCCCACCTTGAAATTCTTGTGTAAATTTGCTTTGTACCAAAATACACAATCTTCTATACGATTACTTTTGCTTGTATTATCTAGAACTAAACATTCATAATTCTCGGTGCAACTGTCCATAACCTTGTTGAACATATCGAACGTCGGAAAAATTCCAAAGAACGACTTATACAACTTCTCTCGATTTTGGATTATATTTTCCCTGAGAACAAATACATAATCAACGTTCGCACGAAGTGCGGGAGGTAAGTCCATGCAATATTGCATAGTCAGCATAAAAAACAGTTTCCAGTGCCGCCCGTTCATGAAGCACTGTCTGATACAGGTGTCGCGCATGAACTTATTGTCGTACATACAATCATCCAATAGGAGAAAGGCTCCGCAATTTTTCTTTCCCGCTCCAACCAACTTTCTTTGACGATCCATCACACGTTCAATAGCCTCCCTATCATAGTCACCGTAGATGAACAGGTCTGGTACGAACTGTTGATAATAATGATTACCTTCTTCTGTAGCAGACAATACTATTCCAGCTGGTAAATGCTTCTTATGCCACAATATATCGGTAACAAGTGTAGATTTACCTGTATTTCTCTTACCAATGAATACACATACTTTATCATCGGCCATACTCCCTGGTTTAAATTTTCTCAAACGTAAATCCATCTATATTAGTGCCCCGTTTTATTTCACAAAATTTTACTCACATCTAGTAAGAATGGCTGGTCGAGCTAGAATCGCAGTCACAGGAATCCAGGATCAATGGCTTTCTGGAGATCCCAGTTACTCGTATTTCGTCACGGTATTCAAAAGACATACCCGCTTTTCTACCGAAACCGTCGAGATACCTTTCACAGGCGATTTCAAACTTGGAAGTAATCTACGATCCATAATACCTAATAATGTCGGTGATCTGGTTAGATCGATGACTCTTAAACTTCAATTAGGGACCCTACCCACGCACACGTCCACCGAAAAATACTATTACAATGTTCCGACAGCGAAAAGTTTGCTAAAGTACGTGGATCTTAAGATGGGTGGTCAAACTATTGAGCGACTCACAGGAGAATACATAACCATGTACGATCAATTGCATAGTAATAAAGATGACGTCAATCAGACACTTTACTTTTTAAATGGTCAGGGGAATCATTTAACTGTATCTGGGTCGTATGATACGTTTTACGTAAATCTTCCCTTTTATTTTTTCAGGAACCCAAGTTTGGCTATACCCGTGTGTGCACTCAAAAAACAGATGATAGAAGTAGAATTAGTGTTTAAAGATATAGATGACGGCGTTACGTTCAAATACACTCTTCAAGAAAATGGGTCCGTTACCCGAGATATCACCGAGGACGGGAGGATTTTGAACGCATCCGTCTTGATAGACTTTTTCTTTGTTACCGAAGATGAACGTAATTATTTACTTACACGACCAATGGATTATTTGATCACACAGTTACAAGTGTCTACAATACCATTTAAACCAAATGAATCTAAGAAATCTGCTTTATTAAAATTTGTGAACCCCGTAAAGGAGCTATTCTTTGTAGCAAAGGAAGATGTGGGTACACAAGACACGTTATTAACTACACTGAAAAGTGACCAGTCATTTTCGACTGCGATAATTGGTACGGGTAACCAATTGAAACGTTCCGATCACAGGTTAATAAAAAATGTACGTTTAGATTTTAACGGTAAAAATATATTCGATTACTCGGGTACATACTTAGCGTATGGTCAGTCTTTGAAATATCATACAGGTTGCCCAGATCCTGCATATGAATTTTATACATACTCATTTGCACTTGATCCAGAAAAATATTATCCGACTGGACAGGTAAACATGAGCCGTATTATACACAAGAAGTTAGATGTGGAATTAGACGAAGTATCCACGACTAAGGATATCAAGGTAAGAGTTTACGCTTTAAGTTTTAACATCCTCCGTATTCAGGGAGGATTAGCGGGTTTAAAATTTTAACATGTTATAATAGAAATGGCTGGTAGAGTACAGCTAGCCACAACGGGTAGTCAGGATGAATACTTTACGGTGAATCCTGAGTATACGCACTTTATTGATAGCTTTAAAAAGCATACAAACTTTTTTATGTATGACGTAAAAGCCAAATTGGAAGGTGAGATAGACTATGGTAAGACCTTACGATGTACGTTAGATAACGATTCGGGAGATTTACTTAAAGGTGTACGATTGCACATAGAACTTTCCGAACTTTTACATAACGGTACGTACAGGAAATATACAGAATCTATAGGTCATGCTATCATAGAATACGTAGACATATTCATAGGTGGTCAGCGTATTCAGCGTGTACACCGCGATTGGTTACAGATATACTCTGAACAGTATATAACACAGACAAAACAGAAGAATCTCGATAAACTCATCGGTAAATGCCCAAATGAAGTGTCCGGGTCCCCTGTCTCTACGGATGTAGACGGATATCTGGATAACGCTACTACCCCACGGACTTTTATAGTGGATATTCCATTTTTCTTTCATAATAACCCACAACTCGCAATTCCGTTATGTGCATTGAAGGTCCAAGAGATTGAAATTGAGATTAAACTAAGTGAAAAGGACCGTTGTTTACACAACTGGGTTGGAATCACGGATAATTCTGGTAGCCCCGACGGAAAAACGTTCATCGTAA
>CEVR01056345.1_pt1 | contig 11791 bp, 8 predicted proteins | sample 356541 | NCBI WGS metagenome assembly CEVR01 (sample SAMEA2623734, study PRJEB7988) | marine metagenome | isolation source: saline water (ENVO:00002010), including
ATTAGCATTCTTGTGACCTTACTGCTCACAAGTCAGGGCGGGTTCTTAATGGAAGAGAATGGATCTCAACGCGCTCAAATTCTCTACAACATCATTCACTTTATCGTTACCAGTATTGCAATTCTGATGGCCGCTGGCATCATGGTCTTGATCTCGTTCGCGAACCTTGAATCCAAAGAAAAGAATGAATCGTGACATTATTGGCTCCTTTTCTCCATCGTTGACTTCATAAGTAGGGGGTAGGTGGCGTTGATATCGAGGTGAGCATTTGTCAAAGGGTACACCATCCATGGGTCGTCGACAAAAGACAACACACATACGCTGTCGACGCTGTGGTCGCAACTCGTATCACAAGCAAAAGGGCGTCTGTGCTTCTTGTGGATACGGTAAGACTGCACGAATGCGAACACACAGTTGGAACAAGAAATCCCACCGCCCCAAGGCCTAAGCAAATTAGGGGCAATGAATACAAAGGCGGCGCGACTGTCCGCAACTAAGGGACTCATATGTGCGGCATCATCGGCATCGTTGGGCGGCTTGGTTCAAACGTGAACCAGGCTCTGTATGATGGTCTTACTGTTCTTCAACATCGAGGTCAAGATGCTGCGGGCATCATGACGGAGAATAATGAGAAATTCAACCTCCGCAAGGGCAACGGATTGGTTTCCGACGTATTCTACAAGCGACACATGCAGAAGTTGCTTGGACATATTGGAATCGGGCATGTGCGGTATCCAACTGCTGGATCATCCTCGACCGCTGAGGCTCAACCATTCTACGTGAATTCACCTTACGGACTTGCCCTTGCTCACAACGGAAATTTGACCAATAGTAAAGAGATTGCAAATCAGCTCATAACTGAACATCGACGACATGTCAATACAACGAGTGATTCTGAGGTTTTACTCAATCACCTTGCTGTTCAACTCGATATTCTCAGCGATCAGATGAGTATAGACGGTGAACCATTTCTCAACGTCGATTCCTTCTTTGACGCCGTGAAGAATGTCAATGAATCGGTACGAGGCGGCTATGCCTGTGTTGGAATGATCAATGGATACGGTCTTTTCGCATTCAGAGACCCTCATGGCATTCGTCCACTCATCTATGGTAAGCGCGAATATGAAGGGGGTACTGAGTGGGTGGTTGCAAGCGAATCTGTTGCTATCACTGCTCTTGGATTCGAAGTCGTAGCAGACGTTCAACCTGGAGAAGCCGTTTTCATCTCAACATCAGGACACTTGTTTACCAAACAATGCGCAGAAAAGAAACGGTTCACACCATGCATCTTTGAACATGTTTACTTCGCTCGGCCGGATTCAACCATCGATGGTATTTCGGTCTATCAAGCACGATTGAATCAAGGCAGGCGCCTTGCAGAACGCATTCTTGAAGATTGGCCTGACCATGACATAGATGCGGTCATACCCGTTCCTGATTCAGGACGTATTTCAGCACTTCAAATGGCCACTACACTCGATGTCCCTTATCGTGAAGGATTTGTCAAGAATCGATACGTTGGCCGGACCTTCATTATGCCAGGTCAAGAAATGCGTATGAAATCAGTTCGCCGAAAACTCAACGCCATCCCTAGAGAATTTGAAGGAAAGAATGTTCTTCTTGTCGACGATTCAATCGTTCGTGGAACAACGAGCGCACAGATAATCGATATGGCTCGAGAAGTTGGTGCAAGCAAGGTCTACTTTGCTTCTGCAGCACCACCTGTACGATATCCAAACGTCTACGGTATCGATATGCCAGCCGTCGATGAATTCATTGCAAATGGTAAATCGATTGATGAAATCAGTGCAACGATTGGTTCCGATCGTTTGTTTTACCAGTTACTCGATGACCTAGAAGAAGTAACTGGGCACAAGGAGACTAACATCGATGGTTTTGACAGTTCTTGCTTCAACGCAGAATACGTCACGGGCGATATTGATCAAGCCTATCTCGATAAGTTAAGAGCAGAGCGAAACGATGCTTCCAAGCAAGAGAAACTGGAAGAGGATGAACAAGGCATAGATATGCACAATCATCAATCTTGATTCAATTCAGCAACATGTTTGGAACTCTTTTACGATTCCCATTTTTGCCAAAGTGATTGTGAAGAAGCGCTTCGATACCACCAATCGCCACTATCTTGAGGCCATTCAACCCACTCATAACCATCATCATGAACAGCGCCAACAGCACTGATTGGAGGCTCGGCAATATCTGATTGTTGGTTTGGATGGAACACTTGAGTTGAAACTGTTTCATCGCTCATCGCTAACTTCTCTTTGAGCAGTTTAGTACGATCTTCTGAATCGATAGAACCGCCCAATCCAAAGTAATCATCATTGTGAGCAATTTGGTACAATTCCTGAGGGGTTGAGGAGAGAAGGTCTTCAATTAGTGTGAACAGTTTCTCACGTGTCTGTTTCTTAATCTCATTATTGGTGTATCTTCCAGTAAGGTCTGCTTTCAATTGGTTGAGTTCATCAACAAGTTCCTGTGGATTGTTGTAGTAAGCTTGGATTATGGATTGTAGATACGTCAACTCATTGCGTTCTTCCTTAGTCAATTTAGAATTCTTCCGTAGAACTTGTATCCATCGAAATGCATCGGGAAGGAGCGCTGCTGCTACGTTCGTCTGAAGTAATGTAAACAGGGCTAACAAAAGTGCGCTCACACCAAGCGTTGTTGTGACCGCATCATTTTCTCCCGAGAAGAAGGATTCGAATGCAGAAGACGGCTCTTCATCTTCTTTCCCGGACTCTTCAACCTCACAGCCAAAAGCATCTACGATTGTCCCCAGTGTTGTCTCAGGACATGTGTCATCAAGGTCAGATACACCGTCTGAATCGCTATCAAGCAACTCCAATTGTGCATCACTGCAGCCAATTTCAGAAACATCTTGTCCCAATTCCGTCGATGGACATTCATCCTCGGAATCGAGGATTCCATCACCGTCAGTATCGTCTAAACATCCATCTCCATTTTCATCGAGTTCAGATGCATTAACTTCAGGACATTGATCGTAGATGTCTTCGACACCATCACCATCCGAATCAATTACAATTCGACAACCGGCCTCATCGACCATATCCGTTTCTTCACTCTCAGGACAATCGTCCATCGTGTCATCAACGCCATCGCCATCAGTGTCTGCTGAACGATTAACATCATTCGGGAAGGCATCGCTATTGTCCCCTACACCATCGCCATCCGAATCGACACTTTCAGTCCCATCGTTCGGGAACGCATCGGTATTATCACCAACACCATCGCCATCCGAATCTGCAAATTCATTAACATTATTCGGGAAGGCATCCGAATTGTCACCTACTCCATCAAGATCAGAATCGAATTGCTCAAACGCATCCATTGGGAACATATCGGTATTATCGCCAACTCCATCACCATCGCTATCCATCCATTCAATAGCATCGTCTGGGAAGACATCACCTGTGTTGCTGTAACCATCACCATCATTATCAGGGCAACCATTCACATCTTGGGTTGAATTTCCTGCAACTTCTTGGCAATCATCAGAATTGTCACCAACGCCGTCACCATCCGAATCCATCGTCTCACTTGCATCATTAGGGAAGGCATCGGAATTGTCTCCAACACCGTCGTCATCGCTATCCATCCATTCATTCGCATCGTTCGGGAAGACATCACCTGTGTTACTGTAACCATCACCATCATCATCTGGACAGCCTTTCACATCTTGTGTTGAAGTTCCTGCAACATCTTGACAATCGTCGTTTGAATTTGGAACACCATCACCATCCAAATCATTTTGATCGATAAATTCGAAAGTCGAAGACAGTTGATGCTCAACTCCCTCATGGTCAATTAATGAGACCGTGACATTTCCTGAATTCGAAACTACAGGTGTTGTAAATCGAATGGTCGAGTCATCGATAACGTCACCTGTTACCGAACCAAGATGACCAAACTTGACTGTAATTTCATTAGTTACAGTCACACCAGTCGATTTGGTAGCATATCGAAGGACACCGTTCGTCTCATCGGTGTAGGCGACATGCATTGTACCTTCATCATCAATGAAAATCGAATTTGATTCTCCTGTGCCATCGCCTACGCTACCTGTCTCAATGGTACTGACCTGCCAGTCCGGCGATGATGGATTCAGTGTGGCGTACTTCAATTTCCAACCGTTCCATGACCGATAAACAATGTGCGGATCGCCTGCTGCATCGATTGCAATGGAAGGATTTCTGCCAGTATCTCCTGATGAATCAACCACGTCGGTATTCCATGCTCCGTTTGGTACACCCGTTGAATAGCGTAAATCATCGTTATCACTATCGTAATGGGCGATGTGGAATTGTCCCTGATCATCCATGGCTAGCGAGCTGAAATAGCCCGGATAGGCGATGTTGTATCCGCCAGTATCTGGTGCATAGGCAATCCAAGAACCACTTTTGTTCGTTGTAAATTTCAATTTCGATTGGTCTCGATCTTGATACGCAATGTAGGCATTATCATTGCTATCAATGAGAAGTGCAGAATCACATCCCTTATTGCCGCCTGAATCAATGACATTGGTCGTCCATGCTGTCCCATCAAACGATGCAAGTCGGAGACCATTGCCGCAGTACTGGTGATAGCCGGTAAAGGAAATGTGAGGATTGTTATTTGAATCGAGAGCGATGCCTACCGGGCCTACCTTTGCGCCCGTAGTGACTTGTGACCAAGACCATGAAGAGCCATCATAATGCATGTACACTACAAGTCCTGTATTCGTCGAATAAGCAGCATGGAGTTCATCGTTGTCATCAATCACCATGTGCGTATCCCAACAATAACTTCCTTCACAATTTTTGATGGCTGTGGGCGTCCAAGAAGAGCCATCGTAGACACTGTGGGTGAATGCGTAGCCATCACCACTCGCATGAACGATGTGAACATGACCATTCGAATCAACTGCAATCGAGTTTTCATGTCCTGCCTCATTCCCGTAGTCTGCAGTAGTCTTTGTCCATTGATGATTGATGCCGTCGTAGGTTACATTTGTATCACGGAGATCCGAAAAACCACTTCCTGTAATGGTAATTTCTTCACCGCCGGTGATCCAACCAGAACTGGCTGAGAGCGATGTTTGGAGAGGAGTGGAATGCTGAATACGCTCACTCAAATCTTCCAATTCAGTAGAATGATTCACAAGTGGAGACAGGGCCATTGCAAGAAACACAATGGTCACGAACCAAACACGCACAACAACCCCTAGAATAATTCATAGAATATCCTTTGGTATCAATTGTGTAACAATGGTTTGAACGAATGACACATTAGCATATAACTGACGGATACCTGTGGCAATCATGGTCGCAACCCTTCCTGTCATTGATGCACTTCATCAAAAGGCAAGTGTTACATCCACTGCTTTGCATCCAACATCGGGAAAACTTCTGATTGGTAATGTCGATGGTTTGGTTCAATGCGTTGAACTTGCAAGCGATGAGAACAAAGTATTGGCGAAGATACATGTTGATTCGAAGATTATGGATCTTGCTTGGAGTGCAAATAAGATTGTAATTCTCGATGAAACCAACGGACTACATGTTTACTCTATGGATGCTGAAGAAATTTGGACTGCAGAATTTGATGCTGGAGGTTCACAACTAAGGTTTGGTAAGCAAATATTTGCACTGGATGGAATCGGAACACTAAGGCAGTACACACTTGATGGTCAAGAATACCCTACCGTTCACAGAGATGTACGCTCTTTTGAAATTACATCCGATGGCGCTCTTCTCATTATGGAAGACCAATCTGTTGTTCAAACAGATGATCAATTGAATGTTCAATACAAACGTCCACAACGGGGCGAGATTGGAGAAGATATCGTAGCGGTTGGTCCGAGTAGTGGCGATGCCTGGTATGTTGCAAGAGAAGGCCATGCTCTAGTTCCTGGAGATGAAGAAGCTCTAGAAATAGAATTGTACAAAAATAGCCATCTGCTTGCCCGAGAGGAGATTAAAGGACGCATCAAAGCATCTGTTTCCAGTGATTCCAATCACTATCTTGGCTTGGACAATGGTGACTTAATTTCTATCAAAGAAAACGTTCCAGAGACACTCCACACATTCTCTTATCCGATTCAATGTATGGAACTAAGCGGGAATGTGATTCTCATCGGAACTTGGTTCTACATCTATGGATTTAATGTTCAAAGTAAGGAAATCGTATGGCAGATTGAACACAAAGGTATGGTTCAGTCCATCGAAGTTGATGATTCTGGACGATTCGTATTCTCTGGTGAGGATCAAAACGATTGGACTGGAGCAGAACCTGTCGGAATTTGTGACCTAAACCAAGATTCGGTTGAAGTCGACTCTTCATTTCTACAAGTTTGGTTTGAAGAGGATGTTATTGAGGTTGAAACAGATCCAGATGTTGTCTATAGAACAGTTGATGACTTTACTGAACTCTTGTCTGAAGAAGAACAAAAATCACTACAAAATAATCAAAATGAATTTGATATTGGTTTTGATTCCCTCACGGCTGCAATGAACGAGGAATTGACTTCTGAATCCAGTGATAATGTTGAACAAGACCTTGATGAGTTACTTCAATTTCTGCATGAAGAAGCTGATGAAATAATTCCTCCAAAGGCATATGCTGGCGAAAATCAGATCATTTCTGTAAGCGATAGCAATGCAGTAGTCGTAACATTGGATGGTTCTCAATCCAGCGATCCTCAGGACAGAATTACGACATGGTCATGGTTGGACTCAACTGGTAGAGAAATTTCGACAGAAGCGAAACTGAGGGTCAAACTATCTCCTGGAATCCATCGATTTGAACTTCGTGTGTTCGATGTTGATGGGGGCATGACTACAGATTCGGTTCAGATTACTGTTGAATACTCAGGCTCATGAAGGAGAAGTCATTGGCCACATCATGGGCGTCATAGCACCACTGATTGAGAACTTCTTAGTCGGCCCTTTGCAGATGCGATGTTCTGTTGTTACTGATTGTGTGACAGGAGATACTGTCATCATTGACGGTGGAGATGAACCGCAACGACTCATCGATTGGATCGAGTCTTGTCAAGGAACAGGCCCTCATTGGTCGACTCACACCGATGAAGATACGAAATCAATTCAACGCAAAGTCGTTGCACTGCTCAATACTCATGCACACTTTGACCATAGTGGACACATTCCAACCTTGAAGAAACACTTTGATGTGGATTGGTACTTACATCCAGATGATACGTTCTTGCAAACATTGGCTAAAACGGCAGCAGTTCGCTATGGTATTGTATTGCCAGAACCAGCCACTGCAGATTATGAAATTGCAGATAATCAGATCCTATCACTTGGTTCTCTAGATTTTGAAATCCTGCACACTCCGGGACATACACTAGGTGGATGCTGCCTTCGATTAATTGTCGATGATAATGCTGATCATCTCTTCGTTGGTGATACATTGTTTGCAGGTTCTGTCGGCCGTACAGATCTAGAAAATACAGGAGGTGATTTCAATGTATTATCAAATAGCATTCGAACAAAACTGTGGCCTCTTGACCCGTCAACAATCGTACATCCCGGTCATGGCCCACTCACAACTATTGGTCATGAAAAAGCAACAAATCCATTCGTAGGTGATGATGCCGGAGAATCCGGAGTCTACACGTTCGGTAAATACGCTTAACCGAGCAAGTTGGAAAGTGCATCTTGGAAGACAGGAAGTGTTTCCTCCCAAGTCGCTACAATTCCGTAATCAGCATGCTGGAATATGGGAGCATCAGCATCTTTGTTGATAGCTACGATGTACTTCGAAGAACGCATTCCTGCTAGGTGTTGAATGGCACCAGAAATTCCTACTGCAATGTATAGATTAGGATTGACCGTCTTTCCGGTTTGTCCAACTTGCATTGAGTGAGGAATTTCTTCCCATGTATCGACAGCCGCTCGAGAAGCGCCAACTGCAGCTCCAATCGTGTCTGCAACTGCTTCAAGGTGCGAGAAGTTCGCAGGCGAACCCATCCCACGGCCACCGGAAATGATGATGTTTGCTTCAGAAACATCCAATCTAGCGCTTGCTCGTTGCATGACCTCTTGTACTGCAGTCTTGACATCACCTGATGCATCGACTACGGAAACTTCGTTAGAAGATCCTGAACCTACTGCAGGGAAGACATTGGCACGTACTGAGATAACAACATCACCGTTGACTGTTACTGTTTGGTTCGCTTTGCCTGAGTAAATTGGAGAAGTGAGATTGTTTCCATCGATAGAAACGACATCTTGAACAATCGAAAGTCCTCTTCGTGCTGCAATTCTAGATGCAACATCTTTGCTACGGGCAGTTGCAAGACAGAGGACTGTACCGCTTGGAATTGCGCTATCAAGTGCGCTTGCCCACCCACTACTGTCGTTATCAGCGAAAACATCCGATTTTACTGCAATGACCTTTGTGACGCCATCGTAAGATGACACTGCTTCGGCCATCGAAGCATCACTACATGGTACGACGACTGTGACTTCACCGCCCATGGCTTGTGCTGCAGATACAAGTTCTGCAGTTGAAGCGTTTACTGTTCCTTTTGTTAATTCTGCAATTACGATCTTATTTGTCATTTGATTCACCTCATAGTACATTGGCTTCATCGCGTAGTAACTGGACGACTTGAGAAGCGCTTGAACCGCCCTCGAAAGTCTTGCCCGCAGGTTTGGCGGCTGGCATGGAATGGTTCGCTACAACAACTGTTGAAGCAGGAGCTGAAGCAGTCATCAACTCAACTTGAGCCCTCTTAGCCATCATAATTCCCTTTACATTGGCCTTTCGTGGCTTGAAATCACCCTTATCGCATGAAATTACAGCTGGAAGAGGGACACTAATCTTAGCCACACCTGTCTCAACTGGCATTGAAACGGTAACATCATCACCAAATTCAGCACCGATGATGTTGGAAGCATTGGACCATCCAAGGCGCTCAGCAAGACCTGGGCCAGTGGAACCTGCCCCTGTATCAGCAGCCGATTTTCCACAATATACTGCATTAGCCCCCAGTGATTCGATAGCCTCCTTTAGTATGGACTGAAGTGCATTTGAGTCGAGTTCACTCCAAGAATCGTCCCATACACGAACGATGTTGTCAACGCCCATAGCCTTCGCATCTTTGAGAATCTTCTCGGTTTTAGGTCCGCCCACTGTAAGTGCAGTGACGGCTCCACCTGTCGCTTCTTTGTGACGGAGCGCTGTCTCGATAGCAAAACCATCGTATGGACTCATTTCCATTTTCACGGTGGAGAGATCAACACGACCTCCTTGAACGGTGATTTTTGCATTTGTATCTGGAACTTGCTTTACCAATACGACGATTGTGGACATCTCTATCACATATGCGAGAAAGATTCGATTCTTGAAGATTGGCTTTAAGCCGCTATGAATTTAGATATCAAAACAATCCAATCATAACCTTTACAGGCCGTCTTAGAACACGGCAATTTCCATGTCAGAAGAACGTCATATCCCCGGCCCCCCTAGCGAACTTGCAGACACCTTGAACCACTGGAGAGAACTCTTCCAGCGTAAGCATTCAGAAGATTTTGAAGCCTTGAAAGGATTGACAGGAATGGAAGACCCTATTTTCTCATTCCTTGTTGATTACGCGGATATCGATGACGATGATCTTCTAAGCCTCAGATTTAATGAGTATCCTGAACAAACTGTAGAACAAGCAAACGAAGTATTACGTTCGATGTGTTCCGAGCATACGGATGTTAGGTGCGTTCTGAGACCACTTTTTTTCCCAGATGAGAAATTGAAACATGTTTCAAGTCTTCGAATGCGAAATCGTGGCGAACTGGTGAGTTTGGTTGTGAAGATTCAAGATGTTGGACCAAGATTGGGTTATCTCAAGAAAGCGCTCTACACATGCATTGCTTGCGGCCACCGAGAGGAGGTCCCTCAGCGCGTTGCTCGTGAGCGTAAGCGACCAATAGGACCTTGTCGTGTTTGCCTCGAGGATGCGCAACAAACGTTAGGAGAACAGTTTTCTTACAGCCTCTACAAACGTCTCGATTCACTATTGCAACTAACTGCTGAAGGTTCGTTCTATCAAGATATTCAATATCTGAACGTCCATGATGCGATTGCCCCAGATGAACAACCAATACAGATCATCATCGATGATGAATACGTCGATAGACACAAACCTGGGGAGACCATTCGAATCAATGGAGTAGTTTACATCGACCCAATACCTGATAGAAACTTCGTAAAGGATACTAGACGTATCTTACAAGTTCGTGCTTTGAGCATCGAACAAGTTTCATGAAGTTATCTTGAGCATTTTCTCATATGCTTCTGGATTAGCCTCGAAGTGCTCAGCGATCGACGATAAGCCTGCTGCAACACCTGCTGCAACACCCATTTTGGCATCGAATGGGTGTAGTGTTCCATCCATAACTGCAGCTTTGAATGATTGTAAATCATCCCATGTACTAGGTTCTCCGAATTTTGGATTTGGCGTCACTTGAATGTGTCCAAATTCGGGAAAAACGACATGTTGCGCAAGTTCGTAAACGGGAGAATGCTCATCTTCTGGGTCTAGATACGCTTTCTTCATCTTCTTCTGAACCTGCTCGAGTGTATCGTGAAGAAGAAGTGCTCCGTTTGGGTCGGATTTACTCATCTTGTGATCGAACGAATCCATCCTAACACCCGTAGCCTTGAGCGATGACAAAATGGGGGTATGAATACAAGTAGCCTTTTTCCAATTCCATTTTGAAGCCATATCGCGCATGAACATGTGGGCTTTTCTCTGATCCATACCTCCGATTGCAACATCGATATCAAGCTCAAAGATATCAGCGGCTTGCATGGCTGGATAGTAAAATTTCGACAAATCATGATCTGAAGATGCTTCATCTCGACCCATGATTGTGAAGGTTTTGCGAACCATAGGCAGTGTTGCCCCCTTAGAACATCGAAGAACTCGAGCCCAATAATCGCCCGAATCCATAAGTTGACTTGCCCAATAAAAGCGGAGTTGTCCCGGACCATCACCCTCTTCAGGATAGTCGAGAAGGGCTCTGAAGGTTTCTTCCATGTAGACGGCAGTTTCTTGAATATCTTCCATATTTCCACCGAACTTGTCATTGACCCAAGCATGCCAGTCTGCAAGGAAAATTAGAACATTGGCATCAGCTTCAAGCATTCGCTTGAGTTGAAGCGAGAGTACCTTCCAACCAATGTGAGCCTTTCCGCTTGGTTCAAACCCCACGTAACAACGCAAAACACCGTCTCCGGCCATGGAGGTCTTTTCGGCAAGACAATCGACGAGATGTTCTATCCCTACGCTTTCTTCGACATCACCAATCATGAGATGCAATCGTTTTCGATCATCATCGGATAGATCCTTAACTCTCTCATACCGCTCCTCAAAGGGTTTGAGAAGAGTATTCAAATCCACATCAACACCTCAAACAAGTTCACTGAGTTTCTTCACTTTACCTTCGGAAGGTGCCTCGCCTCTCTCTATCATCCCTTCAATTTCAGCGATCATAGATTCGGCCTTGTCGATTGTTTCTTGAGTAACCGTTGTACTCATTTCAATCGATTTTCGAATCATCTTAATAGCGGACTTTGCCTTGGCGAATTTCTTTGCGGATTCTTTTGCTTTATCGCCACGCTGCTTAGCGGAATAACCGGTAGCCTCATCGAGGAAAGCAGACCATCGACGACGGCTTTCCATCGCTTGCTCTCGACCACCTTCAGCAGAAAGGAAGGATTCTAGATCAGACCCTTTTAATTGAAC
>CEVR01056641.1_pt1 | contig 11763 bp, 4 predicted proteins | sample 356541 | NCBI WGS metagenome assembly CEVR01 (sample SAMEA2623734, study PRJEB7988) | marine metagenome | isolation source: saline water (ENVO:00002010), including
AATGAATTAAATACTCTTAAAATAATTGGCGGATCTGAGGGGAAGTATGTTCCTGACTCTATTGCTAATGATGTGGATCTCCCTGTTATATATTCAGCAAATTACATCAAATATAGATTAAAAGATGATGAGTCGGATTTTCAAGGAAAGGTCAAAATAAAACACGATAGAACAGATCTGGATGCAGGATTTGTGAGTGTGAATTGGCAAAATAATTTGTTGAATGCATTACCAAGAATGGTGACAGATACGATCAGCGAACCGCTTTTCCCTATCATAAAAGAAGATGGTCGTGATCCAATGACAGGCGATGCTATGGTCTACAATCTTAAAACACGTAAAGGCAAGATAACCAAAGGACAAACCAAAGCAGATGACGGATATTACACGGGTAAAAGGATCCGGAACGAATCGCAAAAGGTCTTTTTTATTGAGAATTCCACATACACTACATGTGACCTTGACACAGCACATTTCCATTTTGAATCAAAAAAAATGAAAATAATTCAAAATGATATCGTCGTTGCAAGACCCATCATACTTCATCTTGGGCAGATACCAATATTTGGTATCCCATTGGGGATCTTCCCACACAAGGGAGGACAACGCCATTCGGGTTGGATCATGCCTTCTTATGGAGACAATAAAAATCGTGGTCAGTATATACAAGGGCTAGGATTCTATTGGGCACCCAGTGACTACTGGGATTCAAAATTCACTCTTGGTTTTGGCGATAAGCAAGGTGCTACATTTCGGATCAATACTCAATATCGTGTTAGATACAAATTCAGCGGAAGCTTGAATTTTTTCAATCGTCAATATCTAAGTGGCACGAGCAATATCATGGACCTCACCGAAGATCGAAGTACGAGTACGACATTACGATGGACACACAAGCAAGAATTAAGGAAAAACCAATCCCTAAATGCTAACGTTACTTATTCAACCAGTGGCGATTATAATAAGAAATATGGTATCTCAGAAGCAGAACGCATGAATCAAAAGGCCATATCCAATATGTCATATTCAAAACGATGGCCAAAATCAAAAAACTCCTTTAGCACAAACTATTATTCTAATCTGGATCTACTTATTGATGAAAAAACCAACCCTGAAAGCAATTACTATGTTAAACCAAGCCGGGTAGGTACACAGATCAATATTGAGAATAGTACATTCCCAAAATTTTCTTTCCGACATGGTCAAAGCAACCTTTTTCCAACAACTGCTAAAAATAAAAAATGGTATAATACCATTACATGGAACTATGGATTGAACTATACTAAAACAGATCGCAGATATTATGAATCAGTGGAAATTGATAGTGCACTATTTGATTGGGATAGGGATTCAGATGGTATGCTTTTAGAACAAAATGAGAAAAATAATGGTTGGGTCCATACATCAAATATCAATGCACCTCAAAAGTTATTCAAGTATATATCTATCAATCCAAGCTTAAGTTTAAAATCTGCATGGGTCAATGAGACACAAGAAGGAGTATGGAACGGCTCCACATTTGATAAGTCACCAAAAAAAGGATTTGCTGCACGAACGACCGGGTCTTTTTCAATGAACGCTAATACACAAATATACGGTCTATTTTCAATACCAATTGGACCCGTAAAAGCAATACGACATGTTATCTCTCCTTCGATCGGATATTCATGGACGCCTGATTTTTCAAAGCCATTTTTTGGCAATGACCTTGGTTATGTTCTAACAGAAGAAGACTCACTAGGCAATGAGATATTCCATGATCGTTTTGCAGGAACAATGGCTGGTGGGACCCCTCGTTCTGAAAGAAAATCAATGAATTTTGGATTAAATAATATTTTCCAAGCCAAAGTAAAAAAGGGCGATAAAGAAAAAAAAGTGGATCTATTGAATTGGCGAATGAATTCCAGCTATAATTTTGCCGCGGATTCAATGAAGCTTGCAAATCTCAGATCGAGTGTCCGTTCCAAGATCGCGGGAAAATTAAATCTAGATCTTAGTATGACCCATGACTTCTATAGATTTGATAAAGATCTAAATCGTCGCATGGCAGATTTCAATAAAAATGATAATGGCATCATCTACCCTAGACTAACAAATGCAAGGCTATCTACAGGATTTAGACTTTCCGGAATGCCCTGGGGAGACCCAAAAGAAACAGAAAGGACCGATCAAGATACAACAGAAGTAGATGAAGATCTTTCAGGGCCAGGATTAGCAAACCCATTAAAGAATATGAGAAATACGCTTGGTAATAAGAAATCTTGGAACAGCAATATAAGTATAAGCTATACATATTCAGCTACAGACCCCTCAAAACCAAAAAAGACCTTTTGGGCTAACACAACATCTACATTCAATGTGACATCTAAATGGCGCGTATCATACCGCGCCAGATTTGATCTTATTCAGCGTGACCTGGTCAGCCACTCATTTTCTATTTATAGGGACCTTCATTGCTGGGAGCTATCTCTTAACTGGACGCCAAGCGGCCTAGGTCAAGGAATAAATTTTAAATTAAATGTGAAGTCTCCTACTCTAAGAGATCTGAAAATTGAAAAAAGGGGCGGTGTGTATTCCGGTGCTGGACTTTAAATCTTCAATTGTACTACTTACATATATGGGAGAAATTCCAGTAACAAAAATGACCTGTCAATGATCTGTCCTGAATGCCATGCTGAATATCTCGATCATATTCAAAAATGTGGAGACTGCCAAGTCCTTCTGGTGGATGCATGTGTTATTGATCTGCCGATTCCTGAGATGACCTGGTCCTCACTACCGCCGTTTGAAGGAAAAATATATGCTGACATGGCAGCAGACCTACTCGATCAGAATTCTATTCCTTATTATCTTAAAATGGATTGGATATCTTCTGCTTTTAATGTTGAGGCTACAAGTTTATCAGGACAAATGGTCCGAATATTCGTACCAGACGAACACAAGGATAAGGCCTCTGAACTAACTTCCTCTATATTTGGCAATGTAAAATGAATCAGATACGCAATATTAAGGGCACCCATGATATCCTTCCTGAAAACAGCCATAAATGGCAAGAGCTTGAGTCCATTGTTAAAAACGTATGCTCTCGATTCGGCTATCAAGAGATCCGGACGCCGATCTTTGAAGAAACAGGCCTATTTTCAAGGAGTGTAGGTGAAGAAACGGATATTGTCTCTAAGGAGATGTATACATGGGAAGATAGAGATGGTACCTCACTTACCTTAAGACCTGAATTAACTGCGTCAGTGGTCCGCTCTTTTATCCAACATAATTTAGGAGGTCAATCTCCTATACAGCGCCTTTTTTACATGGGACCTTTATTCCGACGGGAAAGACCACAAAAGGGTCGTCAGCGACAATTTCATCAATTTGGTGTAGAAGCATTTGGTTCAGCTAATCCTGAACAAGATGCAGAGATCATTGCAATTGCATGGCATATATTGTCACAATGTGGACTGATAGAAAATACAGTATTGAATCTAAATAGCATAGGCTCTGGCGAATGCAGAAATGCATATCGAAATGCATTAAAGGACTATATTTCTCCTCACTTGGATCAATTATCAGAAACAAGCCAAAAACGTTTTATCAATAATCCACTTAGAATTTTAGATACCAAGTCTGAAAGAGAGCTTGACCTTCTTAAGGATGCTCCAAAGATATCTAATTACTATACTGAAGACGACGATACACACCTTGAGTCACTAAAAAACTTTCTAGAGGCAATGAACATCCCTTTTACGATCAACCATAGGCTCGTTAGGGGGTTAGATTATTATACCAAGACCGTTTTTGAATTCAACTCTTCTCAACTTGGAGCTCAGGATGCAATGCTCGGAGGTGGGCGTTATGATGGCTTAGTGGAAGTGCTTGGCGGAAGACCCACCCCAGGGATTGGCTTCGCTGCTGGTATGGAACGTTTTTTAATAGCAATGGATGATCAGGACAGAGGCAATAATGATCCCGTTGTGGATATTTACTTTGTATGCCTAGATGAAAAAGGCCTCCCTCTAACCCTTCAACTTTCCAATGAACTTAGAAATAATGGATTTAAAGTGATCTTTGATCCTCTAAGAAGAAGTATGAAATCACAATTGAGAGATGCAAACAGATCTGGTGCGCGGTTCGCTTTGATACTTGGTGAAACTGAAATGAATGATAATGCAATAGGTTTCAAAGACCTAAAGCAAGGCACTCAAAAGACCATTGCACAATCAGAGGTCACAAACTTTTTTGATAATTTGACAAACTGAATTTTACACTATTATATTATATACGCGTGCGTGAGTAACGCAGTTTAGCAAGAAATATAGGATAAAGATAAGAATGAGCAATAAACCATTATTGATCGTGGAGTCACCAACGAAAGTAAAAACAATACAACAATACCTAGGTAGTGAATATGATGTGCTATCATGTGTGGGGCATGTGAAAGATCTACCAAAAAATGATCTAGGAATCAATATCGATGATGGATTTAAGGTTGAACTTTCTGTCCTGCCCGATAAAAAACAGTTCATATCCGAACTAAGAAAAAAGTCCAAAACTGCTGAGCGCGTATTAATAGCAACAGATCCAGACCGTGAAGGAGAAGCGATCGCAGCGCATCTTGCAACAGAGGTTCCTGAAGAAAAGATAGAACGCGTCCAATTTACAGAGATCACAAAAGCAGGAATCGCTGAAGGAATAAATAATATTCGAGAGATCGATAAAGATCTTGTAGACGCACAGACTGCCCGTCGTGTTATTGATCGACTTGTAGGCTATAAAGTATCACCCGTTCTCTGGGCAACGTTGCAAAGCAACATGGATTTTGTAAAAACGAATCTTTCAGCAGGTAGAGTGCAATCAGCAGCAGTTAAAATAATTGTGGATCGGGACCGCTTGAGAGCAAAATTCATTAGGTCCGTTTATTTTGATCTAAAGTCGCTACTGACCAAAACAGGAGAAACAAATTCATTTAATGCAACTCTAGTAAAACTAGATGGTGCAAAAATTGCTAGTAGTAATGATTTTGATTCTGAGACAGGAGAATTAAAAAATAACAATGTAATTCTGTTATCGGAATCTCAAGCTGAAGAACTCGTAAAAGAATTAAAACCGGCAGACTGGACAGTAACCGATATTAAGGAAAAGCCAAGAACCTCTAACCCTAAACCACCCTTTACAACAAGTACCTTGCAGCAAGAAGCAGCACGTAAATTAAGAAGTTCAGCGCGACAGACAATGAGTACAGCACAGCAACTTTACGAGAATGGGTTCATTACATATATGCGAACCGACTCAACCCATCTTTCTGAAGAGGCATTGGCCGGCTCTCGAAAAATAATAAAAGAACTTTATGGAGAAGAATATCTACCAGAAGAGGTAAAAGAGTATGCAACAAAGGTTCGCAATGCTCAGGAGGCCCATGAAGCAATTAGGCCTGCTCATCGTGATTTTAGATCTGTGGAAGAAGTCAAAAAGTCTCTAGGAGACGACGCATCAAAATTATATGATCTTATATGGAAGCGAACAGTTGCAAGTCAGATGAGGTCTGCCAAATTGATGCAAACAGCGGTCACTATTCAAAACCAAAAAGCAGAGTTTCGAGCGAATGGACAGGTAGTTCTTTTCCCAGGCTATATGAAGGTTTATGTTGAAGGAAGAGATAATCCCGATAAAGACCTAGCGAATAAAGAAAGAATTCTACCATCATTTAATGTAGGTGAAAAGCTTACTTGTGAATCAGTTGAAGCAGAATCACATCAAACAAAACCACCTGCGCGCTATACTGAGGCTTCCCTGGTAAAGTCATTAGAAGAAAATGGTATTGGTAGGCCCTCCACTTTTGCATCCATTCTAGCCACTATTGTTAGAAGGGGGTATGTAGATCGAAAAAGTGGAAAACTCTCACCCACTTATCTTGGTCTAGCTGTTACGCAACTCCTTGAAAATCATTTTACCAATCTAGTTAGTAAAGAATTCACAGCTAAAATGGAAGATGGACTAGATGAAGTATCAAGAGGTGAATTGGATGCGATACCATTTATGACAAATTTTTATAGAGGCGGAGGGCGATTTGCAGGCCTGGAGAATATGCTCGGAGAAAAAGTTGATATACCAACAGCCTGTTCAATTGCGATGCCTGAAAAGATCGCTGAGACAACTGAAGGAAGGATCGGCAGATACGGCCCCTACCTTCGACGCGGTGATGATACAAGGTCGATTCCTGAAGACATATATATGGGTGACCTCACATTAGATACAATTGAAAATATATTTAGCCAAGAAACAAAAGAAGACGAGCCCTTAGGCAATGATCCAGATTCAGGGGAATCAATTTGGATCAAAAAGGGGCCCTATGGTCACTATGTACAATTAGGCGATACAAAAACACGTAAAGGGATACCAAAAAACTATGATCTGAACGCTGTTGATCTGGAATACGCCTTGAAACTATTATCTTTACCAAGAGATGTTGGAATGCATCCTGATACTAATGAAATGGTTACAGCAGATTATGGTAGATATGGTCCATACATAAAGTGTGGGAAACAAAATGCCGCTATAAAAGGTACAGAAACTCCTTTGGATATAACCCTAGAGCGAGCGATCGAATTATTAGCAAATCGAAATAAAACAAGTTCAGAACTAAAAAACTTAGGTAAGCACCCTGAAACCGGCGAGGATCTGGTTGTTAAAGATGGCAGATATGGTCCGTACATTAGTGATGGTAAAGTAAACGCTGCATTAAAAGGCGAACTATCACCAGAGACCATTACTTTGGATGAGGCAGTAGACCTTATTAACAAACGAAGACTAGCTCCTCCTAAAAAAAGAAGATCTAAAAAAAAGAAAAAATGAAAGTGATCGATCTTCATCTTACTCCTTAATTTCTATATCTCTGCATGAACAAAACCATTGAAAAGATAGTATCACTATGTAAGCGTCGGGGATTTATTTTCCAGAGCTCAGACATTTATGGTGGTTTTTCAGCTGTATATGATTATGGACCTTTGGGTATTGAACTAAAAAATAACATATCCCAGCTATGGTGGAAAGAGATGACCCAGACCCATGAAAATATTGTAGGGCTTGATAGTGGTATTTTGATGCATCCAAAGATCTGGGAAGCTTCAGGTCATGTTGGTGCTTTTAATGACCCTTTGGTTGATTGCAAGCAATGTAAGGCACGGTACCGCGCTGATGAATTTTCAGAGGATTTTAATTCTCTGGACTGGACAGAAATCAAATGCCCTAATTGTGGTACTACTGGAAAAATGACTGAGCCAAGGCAATTTAATCTTATGTTCAAGACCCATGTTGGCCCGGTTGAAGAGACAGGTACAGAAGCCTTTCTCCGTCCAGAAACTGCCCAAGGTATATACGTGAATTATCAATTAGTGCAGGGTGCTATGCGTATGAAAATACCCTTTGGGATCGCACAAATTGGAAAGGCATTTCGCAACGAGATAATTGCTCGAAATTTTATTTTTCGAACGCGAGAATTTGAACAAATGGAAATGCAGTATTTTGTAAAACCTGGTACCGATGATTCTATCATGAAAGAGTGGAAAGAAAAACGTTTTCAATTCTATCTTGACCAGCTTTGTATTGTTGAAAAAAAATTACGCTATAAAGAACATGGTGAAAATGAACTTGCTCACTATGCTAAAGAGGCCTGGGACATTGAATATGAATTTCCTTTTGGATGGTCAGAGATCGAAGGAATACATAATAGGACTGATTATGACCTTTCCCGCCATGAAGAATTCTCTGGGAAAAATCTCAACTATTTTGACCAGCCCAATAACGAAAGATTCTTGCCCTATATTATTGAAACGTCTGCAGGTTTGAATAGAATGCTATTGACCGTACTTGCAGATGCTTACTGGGAAGATGAGGAAAATAATAGGGTCGTTATGAAATTACATCCCCGTCTAGCTCCTGTAAAAGCAGTGGTCTGCCCATTGGTAAAAAAAGATGGTCTACCCGAAAAAGCTAGAGAGATAATGGATATACTCAAACCTCATTTTAAAATTGTCTATGACCAACAAGGTTCAATTGGTAAAAGATATTATAGGCAGGATGAAGCAGGTACCCCTTTTGGTATAACAGTCGACCATCAATCTTCTGAAGATAATACGGTAACTCTTAGACACCGTGACACTCAGAAACAGGACCGTGTTTCTATAGATAAGCTCGTCAACACTATCCAAGAGAATATATAAGAAATTATCTTGACTACTTATTGGGTCCCTAATGAGATTCTAATTTAGTATTTGGTTTAAATTCAAAACCTCGAACACAAAATTTTCATATCTTAAGCGCGTTGATACATACTAGAAATATATTCATTATCCTCATCATCTTATTGAATGTTAATTGTGAAAGACCGGTGACCGTAGATGAGAATACTTATAGTAAAATGATATCGCATCGAAATTTGGGGCTTTCATTTTTAGAGGAAGAAAGATATTCTGATGCACTAAATGAGTTCGAAATGTTAGTGAATATTGCTGATGAAGAACCGTTGGGTTACGCTAATCTAGGCTTAACCTATATGCGCATGAGCGGAGAATTACAACAGTCAGAAGAGTGGTTACAAAAAGCTTTATTATTAGCGCCAGATCATCCGGATATTTTGTTTCTCCTTGCAAAGGTATATGAATTGACAGGCAGGCAGCCAAAAGCAAAAGTTGCACTTGATAGAATACTTGAGAAGCACCCCAATCATGTAAGGACACTATACCAACAAGGTCTCTATTTTTCAAAATCGAATGACCCAAGTGATCTAAAAAAAGCAGAAGGTCATTTTATGACAGTAAGTAAAAAACTTCCTGGCAATATTGCTTCTTCATTGAGGTTAATAGAGTTATTGATCAATGATGAAAATCACAGTGATGCATTATTCCATCTTCAGACACTGCAACAAACACTTCCAAGATTATCTGATGACTCAAGTAAACTAATACGAAAGATATTGGATCTTTTGCATAATCGTGAAGCATCAAAGGCTAAAATTCCTTTAATAATGTTGCATAACTTATTAAAGCCAACCGATATATATCAGGGCTCAATAGCAGAATTACGAGGCACAAATGGACCTATAGCAGGTAAACCAATATTTCGATTTATAAATACAAAAGTAAAACAAAAACATAAAAAGGATGAGATCCCTAATAATGTTGTTTTTACTGATGTAAGCAGCTCTCTAGGATTAAGCGATATTTTTTCGACAAAAAAATCGACTGAGCAAAATAAACAAGAAGATTACACAATAATTACATTGGGTGACCATGACTCAGATGGTGATCAAGATCTTTTTGTATCTAGTTGGTCAAAAGAACAAAATAAAAGCACACAATATTTATTCGACTATGATAATGGGATCTTTTCAATGAATAATTCGATTTCAGTTATTGAAAATGATTCAAAAGATATATCTGCAACATTTGTGGATTATAATAATGATGGATACCTAGATATTTATATAAGTAATAAGAAAAAAGATAGACTATATCAAAATCTAGGTGAAGGAAGCTTTGAGCAGATTAATATCCCTGGGATTGATGAACACAGCAGTAAAGTATTATTTATGGACTTTGATCTTGAAGGTGACCTCGACCTATTCCTTTGTACTGATACAAAAGACATGTTGTTTCGAAATAATTCAGATGGTAGTTATACTGAAATAGGTCATGATGCAGGATTGTCCAATGAGGTCTCTCTAACAAGAGATGCTATTTATTCAGACCTTGATGATGATGGTGATGGTGATCTATTTATATTGAATATGAATGGTGAGAATCTTTATTATGATAATCTCCGACAGGGTTCTTTTAAAAATATTATATCTTCTTCTGGATTAATTAGTAGTAATACACCGGGTGTAATTGCAAAAGGAGATTATAATAATGATGGCTTGATCGATATCCTTTTTACTGATCTTTCAGGGAAGATGAATGAACTATACAGGAATCTTGGAGATGGAAAATTTGAGGCCGAACAAAATTGGGACAAGATCAAGAGACGTTTACAAGGAATACGTGGATATGATGCAGAATTCTTTGATCTTGACAATGATGGTCATTTAGATATATTAATATCAGGCAATAGCACAGAGGGCCAAACATCTGGCCTGTATTTATTTTATAATAATGGTTCAGGGAAGTTCTCAGATGCTTCTTACTTAATTCCCGAAGGATATGGAGCTGTCAAACAACTAAATGCAACTGATCATGATAATGATGGAGATATAGATATATTTTTTACAGATTCTAAAGGTAAGGTCAATGTGCTACGTAATGATGGTGGAAACATTAACAATTATTTAAAGATCAGTTTAATTGGTCTTCGCACAGGGAGTAGTAAAAACAATTACTTTGGATTAGGTGCTAAAATAGAAATAAGAGCAGCAGATCTTTACCAATCTCATTACGTTGATCAACCTATCGCACACTTTGGACTAGGGAATAGAGACAGTGCTGATGTAGTACGAGTGGTCTGGAGCAATGGTGTTCCCCAAAATCATTTTAAACCAGATATGAATCAAACCATTGTTGAAACACAAGTATTAAAAGGATCTTGCCCGTATCTATTTGGCTGGAATGGAGATCAATATGATTTTATTACTGATGTACTCTGGCCTAGTGCCCTTGGAATGCCTTTAGGGATAATGGCAGGTGAGCCATTGTTTGCTTTCCCAAATTCAACTGATGAATATTTAAGGGTTCCTGGAGAGAAGCTAAAAATGAAGGATGGGTATTACTCTCTAAAATTCACAACAGAATTATGGGAAACACCTTACCTTGATAATATTAAGCTAGTAGCTATTGATCACCCTAAGGATATGCATGTATACGTTAATGAAACATTCGTTCCACCACCCTTTCCCCCATCACGCGTCTATGGGTTTAAAACTAAGTTTTTACCTATCGCTGCAATAGATGGTCAGGGGAATGATCAATTACAAAAAATAAGCTACCAAGACGATGAACATATTGCAAATCTTCATTCTGAAATGTATCAAGGCGTGACAGAACTCCATGATCTCATATTGACATTTAATGACCTAAGCAATTCAGATTCACTCTTTCTATTTCTTCAAGGATGGCTTTTCCCTACTGACGCCAGTATTAATGTGAATCTTTCGCAATCTAATAAATTGAATTCAATTTTTCCTTTTCTTCAAGTACCAAACGAAAATGGGAATTGGATCACAGTGGTAGATAACATGGGTTTTCCTAAGGGTAAGAATAAAACGATGATAATTGATCTTACAGATAAATTTATTACAAATGATCATCGTGTTCGTATTCGAACCAATATGCAGATATACTGGGACCATATATTTATAGCAAGTGATGTTTCAGGAAACGTATTTAATAAGACAGAGCTTTCTCCGATTTATGCAGATCTACAATACCGTGGATTTTCTGAATTAGATAAAAAAGACTACGGCAGTCCTCACATCCCAGATTATTATTCTATAACTCAAGGGCAAAAATGGCGTGATCTAATTGGGTACTATACAAAATATGGCGATGTACTACCACTCTTATTGAATTCTGATAGCAAATATGTCATTATGAATGCTGGTGACGAGATAAGTCTACAGTTTGATGCGACCTCACTTCCTGAACTAGAGAAAGGATGGCGTCGAGATTTTCTCTTTTATAATGATGGTTGGCTAAAAGACGGTGATCTGAATACTGCCCAAGGACAAACGGTTGAGCCTATCCCTTTTCATGGGATGAGCTCATATCCTAACGGGGCACA
>CEVR01099913.1_pt1 | contig 11696 bp, 5 predicted proteins | sample 356541 | NCBI WGS metagenome assembly CEVR01 (sample SAMEA2623734, study PRJEB7988) | marine metagenome | isolation source: saline water (ENVO:00002010), including
CTTGGTAGTGGAGTTCTATATTCTTCACTTGAAACTCTTGGAGTATTAAGAGGGCTTGATGTATCGGGTGTTTCTACATTCAGTTCACTTGTAGATGTTAATAATAGAATAGATGTAGTCGGTGGTATCAATGTAGATCAGGCAAATGTAACTGGTGTATCTACATTTGGTGGTAACATCACTGCTAGTGGTGACCTTGATGTTGACGGTACAACTGATTTAGATATCTTGAACGTAGCAGAGACTGCTACATTCTCGGCACTGGTTGATGTTAATAATAGAATAGACATTGTTGGTGGTGCTAACATTGATCAAGTAAATGCTGGTCTATCCTCATTCACCCAGTTGGATGTAAGCACTGGTGGTTTAGATGTTGATGGTCAAACTGATCTTGATGAACTCGTTGTTGCTGGTGTCTCCACATTCAGTTCACTTGTTGATGTAAACAATAGGATTGACGTTGTAGGTGGCGCTAATGTAGATCAGTTAAATGTATCTGGTGTATCAACCTTCACTGGTATTGGTACATTTGGTAGTGATGTATTTGTTGATGGTAACTTGAATGTTACTGGTGATCTGGTATTTGATGAGCTAACTGCAACCCATGCTAACATTACTGGTGTTGCTACCGTTGGTACAGCATTAGATGTAAATGGAACTCTGGATGTTGATGGTGATACTCAACTTGATGACCTCAATGTATCAGGTGTTTCTACCTTCAGTGGTCTTGTTGATGTAAACAATAGAATCGATGTTGTAGGTGGTGCTAATGTTGATCAGGTAAATGTATCAGGTGTATCCACCTTCACTGGTGATGCTGACTTTGGTGGTAACATCACAGTTACTTCTACTGATGCTGGAAGCTCTGCTGCTCCTGAGTTCAAACTGTATAGAGATAGTTCCTCACCTGCTAACGCAGACTATCTGGGTCAGATTAAGTTTGCTGGTGAAAGCAGCACAGGTGTTGAGAGAAACTATGCTAAGATTACTGGTAAGATACTTGACTCTACTAATGGTTTAGAGGATGGTATTATTGAGATTGCTCACATCAAGAATGGTTCACAAAACATCAGCGCCAGATTCAGAAGTGATAGTTTACAACTCCTTAACGGCACAAACTTCTCTGTAAATGGTAACACTGAACTTGAGGGTACTCTGGATGTAGATGGTACTGCTACATTTGATGACGTAGCAGTTGGGTCTGCTCTGACTGTTACAGGCATTGGTACATTCCAAAGTGATTTGTATGTTGCTGGTAACTTAAATGTTATCGGTGATATTGTATATGATGAAGTCACAGGTAAGAACATTAACATCACTGGCGTTGCTACAATCGCCAACTTGGATGTTAATGGTCCTATGGACGTTGACGGAGATACTCAACTGGATGACTTGAATGTCTCTGGTGTAGCAACCTTCTCACAACTTGTTGATGTTAATAACAGAATTGATGTTGTAGGTGGTGCTAATCTTGACCAGTTGAATGTAACTGGTGTTGCTACCTTCACTGGTATTACCACATTTACACAAAGCATCTTTGTTGATGGTGACTTAAATGTAACTGGTGACCTTGTATATGATGAAGCGACTGCTGAAAATCTGAACGTAACTGGTATTGCTACGATAGCATCACTGCAAGTTACTGACCTGACTGATAACAGAGTTGTTATTGCAGGATCTGGTGGTGAACTGGAAGATGATGCTAACTTTACTTTCAACGGCACCAAACTTTCTGTTGGTGTTGAACTTGATGTTGATGGTCAGACTGAACTTGATGAACTGAGAGTAGCAGGAGTTTCAACTTTCGTTGGTATGTCTACCTTCACCGATACATTATCTGCTAATACATTAAGTGTTGCTGGTGTATCTACATTCATTGGTATCGGTTCATTCTTCTCTGACTTGTATGTTGGTGGTAATCTGAATGTAGTTGGTGATTTGGTTTACGATGAAGTGACTGGTAGAAACATTAACATCACAGGCATTTCAACTTTTGAGGGTGAAACTAATCTTGGAATAGGAGGAACCACTCTTACTGCACTAACTAATGTAAGTAGAGTCGGTATTAATTCCACTGCTCCAGAATATACACTGGATGTCCATGGGGATATAAATAGCTCAACGGATGTTAAGATCGGGGGAGTCAGTGTCTTGGCTCTTACCGCTTCCACGGATGATGTTGTCGCACTCGCAATTGCACTAGGTTAATAACAGATGGCAAATACCTTTAAACTAAAGACAAAAAATAACGTAGGTGTTACAACATCAGACGTTTACGTTGTTCCTGCCTCCACCACCACAGTCGTTATTGGTGTTACTCTTGCTAATACAAGTGGTCAGAGTATCAATGTTGGTGTTGGTATCACGAGAGCAACAGATGATGATGTTAATATTTTGAAAACTATTCCTTTACCACATGGATCAAGTATTGAATTCATGCAAGGTAACAAAGTAGTATTGGAAACAACTGATACTCTAACAGCAGTTAGTGATCTAAACAATAGTTTAGATGTAGCACTAACGATTATGGAAATTACTCCATAGTCTAACCATAAATAACTAAAAATGTATACCTATAATGTCTAGAGTAAGGTCTGATAAGTATGTAAACAAGGCAGGAACAGGTGCTCCACTATTTCCTGAAGGTGCTGTAGTTACTGGAGTTTTAACTGCTACATCTTTTGATGGTACTGTAGGAAATGCTACGGGATTAACTGGATCACCTAGTATTACCGTTACAGATATTACTGCTAATGGTAATGTTTCTATTGCCGGAACTCTAACATATGAAGACGTAAATAATATTGATTCGGTTGGACTCATCACCGCTAGGCGGGGTATTGATGTAACGGGTAGCGGAATATTTGTATCATCTGGAGTTGTAACTGCAACCAGTTTCTCTGGTGATGGTAGTGGATTGAGTGGTGTTGTATCTGGTATTGAACTAAAGCAGGCAGGTGCATCAGTAGGCACATCACTTACGGCAGTTAACTTTATTGGTGCAACACTCACTGCTGGTTCTGCAGGTATCTCTACAGTTACCATCGCTTCAGCAGGTTTATCTACTGAAGCATACTCACCAGTAGGTGGTATAGTAACATTAGATTTAAGTAATCAAGATCATAAAGTAACAGCAACTGGTATTTGTACAATCACTGTTACGGGTGGAACAGAGGGAGATAGTCATACAGTTAGAATCGTAAACTCTGGTGTTTCCACAGTAGGATTTTCTACATACTTCTTATTCCCATCGGGCGCATCACCATCTTTATCTACAGGTGATACTGATATCAATTTAGTATCATTTACTGTTCATAGGGAAGGTTCAATAGGTATTTCAACACAGTTATTAACTGGCGTATCACTTAACTTTAGCTGAGGGAGATAGATAAATGGGAGTAGCGATTCCTCAGGTAATCACAGAAGGAAAATCACTGGGTTCTCAGTTTATTGAGGGCTCCACTAGATTTAATGGTGAGACTCACGCTTCTGGATATTTTACACATATTTTTCGTCAACAATCTGCTGGAACATCCAGTACTTTTACCGTTTCCTTATGGTTTAAGAAAGATAGACCAATGGGGAATGAATTTTTATTCTTCTCAGATCATACAAATCCTTCTTATGGAACTGGTGTAGGATTTAATAGTTCTACTGGAGCTCTGCGTTTCTATCTAGCATCAGATACATTTTCTTCTAGAATTTATAGAGATACAAATGCTTGGTATCACTTAGTAGCTTCTGCTAATAGTGGTGTATGGACTGCTTATGTTAATGGTGAAAATATAAACTTATCAGCTACATCAGCTGCTAGTTTAGGTAATACTTTTAGAATAGGATGTATTGCAGACGCTTCTGGTTCATTTTATCAGGGGTACATGTCGCAGTTTTACTGTGTCGATGGTCAAGCACTTGGTCCAGAAAGCTTTGGTTTTACGGATAATATTACAGGTGAGTGGAGACCTAAAAAATATGAAGGGACCTATGGTAGTAAAGGTTTCTATCTCCCAATGGATGGAAAAACAAACTTATCTAAAGACCAATCTGGTAATGGAAATGATTTTAAATTAAATGGTGTGGAACCTGGTGCATTGACCATGAGAGATGCTACAGGTGGAATACCTATTTTGAAAACAAATCCAAGTGGATTAGTGGGTGGTGCCGGTCCAAGAACAGAGAAAAAGGTTATAACTGTTACAGTAGTCAGCACTGATGAGGGAAATAAGTATTTCTTTGATGGTGTTAGATATTCACCAGGAACTTATCCTTTTTACAGAGGCGGTGTTTATAGGTTTGACCAGTCAGATGCTAGTAATGGTACTGGTGGAACTCATCCACTTAGGTTTGCAACAGCAGCAGACGCAGCAGGTAGTACAGAATATACTGATGGTGTAACTCAAACTGGAACACCTGGAACTGCAGGTGCCTATACTCAAATTGTAGTTCCACATAATGCACCTGATACTTTATATTATTACTGTACTAATCATGGTGGTATGGGTGGTCCTACTGCTAACACAACTGATATATTAGTGGCAGATCCTTATGCTTGGAAGTGTCTACTAGCAATCCCATTTACAAAGACATCTCAAGCGCGTCCCCAGGATGAAAGTAATATTCTTAGAGGTGAGTTTACTAATAGTAATGCTAAAGCTGTGGTGGATTCTGCTTCAATGGGTCATGCATCTTACGTAAAGAGTCGTTCCAACTACTATGGACAAAGTGTAAATTTTGATTCTGGAACTACTAGTTATTACACTGTTGGAAGTTCTGGAGATTTTGTTTTTGGTACAGATGATTTTTGTATCGAATGTTGGGTAAGACTAGAGGATCAGGGTAATGGAAATGCCAGTGCCCTCTTTACAACATCAACTACTTCCCAAAACGCTGGAGCAGGTTTATTTGGATTCAGTAATAGTTCTAATCAGTTTGGTTGGTGTACTGATATAACTGGATTTACCTTCCTTTCAGCTAACTTCACATCATATTATTCAAGGTGGACACATGTTGCAATCACAAGAAGTGGAACTGATTTAAGATTATTCTTCAACGGAAGACTAATGGGATCTGCAACTGATAGTGTAAACTATAATTATTCATCAACAATGAAACTTGGTCAGAGATGGAATAATCAAGATGCATACTCACTTAATGGGCAAATACAAGACTATAGAGTTTATAAAGGAGTAGCAAAATATACTGAAGAATTCCAAGTATACCATACAAAAGGTTCATCTTCATCCACAAGTCCTTCAGGTCTTTCTTCTGCTTATCGCCCGTTAAAGGAAGTTACTCAAGGATCCCTAGAATCTGGAGATACTAGTACTACCAACACAGGATTTGGTCATGTGATCTATCCAAACCACAGTGATTTCATTTTGTCTGGTGATTTTACCATGGAGTGTTGGGTTAAAACAAAGAGAACAAAGTGGAAAACAACATATACCAATTACTTAGCAAGTATGGGGAACACCTATAGTGGCACTAATTCTTTTTATTGGTACCTTGATTCTGTTGGAAGGCAAGGTATATATGGTAACGGTGGAACGCTTGATGGTGTTGGAGGCGGAACATATATTGAAGAGGTTAATAGAGAAGGAATGTGGAACCATTATGCTTTAACAAGAAAAGACGGCATACTTCGAATGTTTAGTAATGGTTTTGAAGTTTATGAGGGTGGAACATCTTATACCACAACACTTCAACCTGAAAGTGCGGGTTTTATTATTGCATCATATTTTTCTGGTGGTGAGACACAAAACTATACAGCAAGCACCGTTGGAAATATATCTAACTTTCACATAGTTAATGGAACTGCACTTTATACCAAAACTTTCGAGGTACCATCCGAACCCCCTCAACCACACGCGGATACAAAGTTATTAACTTTGAACTCACCAACATCACTTACTAGTGGCATATTACCTAACTTTGGTACAGGCACAGCGTATGCTATGTGGCCATTAAATAGTGATATCAATGATGATTCTGGTAACAATCGCACATTAACTGAGAATGGTGGATCTACCGTATTTTCAGCAGCTGGTGATAATTCATATGGTATTACTAATGCAGCCACATTTGCTAGTGGAAGATATTTATCATATGCTGTAGCACCAGCAACAGCCTGGACGATTGATTGTTATATTAAACCAACAGCATTATCATCTGCTCCTTATGTGGCTGGATGGAATGGAACTAGTGGTAGTAACTGTAGTATTGGTATGGATATAAATCCATGGAATGGTGGTAGTGGAAACGGTATGTCTCCCAGCAACGTATATACTTGGGCTATCTTTGGTTCACAAAATATAAACACTTTTAAAAAAGTTGAGTTGAACAAGTGGGTTCATATTAGAATCTGTTCAAATGATGCTAAAAATATCAACTTTTATGTTGATGGAGAACATATTGGCGGAAAGGGTACAGATTGTAGTCCTGCAAGTCCTATCACATTTGGTGATGTTCAGTCTGGTAGATTCCAAGGACAGATTGCAGGTTTTAGATATACAGAAAAAAATCTTGGTGCACCTGATGTCCCCGAAGTTACATCAAATGGTGTAACAACAAACTCTCCAATCATTAGGCCATGTCCAAATGCAGGTGAGTTATCAGCAGTTGTATCAGCAAGTTCAAGTAACCCATTTTTGGAAGAAGATCAACTCCAGGGTGATGGAGGTGGATTTGCTACTATTAATGGAGAAGCTCAAGTTAATTCAAATGGTCCTCAACAGATTAATGATGGTAATCTTGCGTTCGATTTAGTCTCAGATTCTTCATTGGGATATTATAGATGGTTCTATAGTAATATGAAACTCCCAAGTACTGGTAAATGGTATTGGGAAATGACTAGACCTGGTAATGATGCTGTAATTGATCCAACTTATAGTATGCCTTATGTTGGTATAGTTGATCGTATTTTTGGACCAACAGAAAGCACTAACTCATTTCAAGGTAAGATTGTTGCGATAAGTGGCAATGGTTTTATGTATAAGTATGGATATAATAGCGTCTGGAAGATAAATGGATATGTAAGTGAACCTGGTGGTGTATTTCCCTATGGTTCAGTTATGAATTTTGGTTTTAACGCTGATACTGGGGAACTTAAGTGTTGGGTAAATGGTGTTTACTTTGGTATTATTGATACTGTTCCTACTGATAAAGATTGGTGGCCTGCTGCGACTAGCGTTTATAATATGAATGATTACCCACATAGATTTAATTTTGGACAAAGAGCATTCAATTATCCACCACCACCAGGTTATAAAACACTTTCTTTAGCTAGTATTCCAAGACCAACTGTACCCAATCCTTCTGAGAATTTTAAGGCAGTTGCTTGGGCTGGTACGGGAGTCAATTATACCCCCATAGATGTGGGATTCCAACCTGATTTCATATGGATTAAGTGTCGTCAACCTGATGCTCTTAGTCATGTATTGGTTGATTCTAGTAGAGGTGCTGCATATCTACTTGAAAGTGACACGGATGATGCCGAAGTCAATAGTTCTAACTTTGTAAGAAGTATTGAACCCAATGGTGTTAAACTAGGTACAAACGCAAGGGTTAATGCTATTTCAAGTAGTCGTACTTATGTTGGTTGGTTCTGGAAAGCAGGAACAGGTAAGGTATTAAATCAAGATGGAAACTGGAACGCTCAAGTAAATGCTAATAGAGAAAATGGTTTCTCTATTATCACATACGATGGTGCTGGTGGTGGAATGACCATTGGACATGGACTCTCAAAAGCACCAGAGTTTATTCTGTTTAAGTTACGTACTCAAGCTGGTGGTATTGATAAAGAATGGGCTGTTTATCACCATAAGGCAAATGGCGGCACTACCCCAGAACAATATATGGGTATTCTAGATGCTGCTAATGCTTTTGGTGCACAATCTACTTTCATGAATAATACTGCTGTGACTGATTCAATTATTACTCTTGGATCAGAACAAGCTGTTAGTTACACAGGACAACCTTACGTCGCCTACGCCTGGCACTCTGTGGATGGGTTTTCTAAGATGGGACATTATTATGGAAATAATAGTACTGATGGACCCGTAGTAGAAACCGGATTTAAACCAGCCTGGATCCTGATAAAGCGTGAAAATAATAGCAATTCCTGGCGCGTAATAGACAATGCACGTACACCTTATAATGACGGCACCACTGAAACTTTATTTGCAGATTTAAATAATACTGAGGATGCTAGCTTTGGTGTTGATTTTCTTTCAAATGGATTTAAGATTAGGGCGACTGCATCTAGTTTAAATGCTGATGGTGATAACTTTATATACGTAGCGTTCGCAGAAGTACCAAGTAATCCATTGTTTGGTGCTCAACCTAACGCCAGATAAATAACTAAAAACTATTGATATGTCTACAATAAAGGTAAATCGTATACTTAATAGTTCTGGTGGTGAAGGTGTTGATGGTGATATAATTGGAAACGTAACAGCACCCAATAGTATCACAGTTGGTTCTGCTGTAACGATTACTGATGGTGTTATTAGAGTAGGAACAGCAGTTACTATTGATGCTTCTGCTGGTGTTATCACTGCAACCAGATTTGATGGAGATGGTAGTGCTCTCTCTGGTATTGATGCTACAAGTCTTAAAGATTCAGAAGGAAATATAGTAGCACAAGCAGTAGGTTCTGGTTTAGTAATAACTGGTGTAACTACTGTTTCCAACAAACTTATAGTTGGAGACTCTTATATTTCTGCAGGAAATGTTGGATTAGGAACTACCACAACTGCTGGACGTGATGCTGGTATTGGTACTGCTGCTGGTAGCATGATTTATAATGCAACAACAGGTTCAGTACAGGTATATAAAGAAAATAAAGGTTGGGTTGCTATTGATAACCCAGATGATACTTTAACAGGACACACAGCAACTGGTGGTATCATCAATGATTATGTTGATGGTGTTGATACATATAGATCACATACATTTAACTCATCTGGTGAGTTTACTATATCAAGTCTTGGTTCACTAGGTGATACTGTTGAAGCGTTGGTTGTTGCCGGTGGCGGCGGCGGAGGCAGCTCAGGTGGTGGCGGTGGTGGTGCTGGAGGTATGAAAACATCACCTCTACCAGTAACCGCACAAACTTATACTGTTACTGTTGGTGCTGGTGGAAAAGGTGCTGGATCATCAAACCCTACAACACAACCAGGTACCAATGGTGGTGACTCTACTTTCTCTACCTTAACTTCAACCGGTGGTGGTGGCGGTGGATCTAGAACTGATGCAGGCGCCGGCAATCCACCAACAGGATCTGGTACTGCTGGTGGTTCTGGTGGTGGTGCTTCTCTCGACATTCCAACAGGATCACCAGCAAGTCCATCAGGTCAGGGAAATTCTGGTTCGGGTGGAACTGGGTCGGTTGCTGGCGGCGGTGGTGGTGCTGGTGGTGCAGGTATAGTAAATCCTACCAATGGTCCCCAATCTGGTGGTAACGGTGCTCCTAATGTTTATGCATATGGTCCTACTGGTCCTTTAACATACGCCGGCGGCGGTGGTGGTGGTGGTAGTTTTAGTTTAGCTCCAAACCCAGGAGGACCTGGTGGTGGCGGCGCTGGTGGTGGTACTAGTGCTACCCCAGTGCCTTTTGGTGGTACTGATTATAGTGAACTTGCTGGTGCTGGAGTCCCTGGACTAGGCGGTGGCGGTGGCGGCGCATCTAATGCAAAAACTCAAGCTCCTGCTCGTTCTGCTGGTGGTTCAGGTGGTGGTGGTGCAGTAGTCATCCGTTATAAGATTGGATCACCTCAATCAGGAACTGCAAAGGCAACTGGTGGTTCTGTTAGTTTCTATAATGGAAAGACTATTCACACATACATCCACTCTGGTACTTTTGTAAATGCATCACCAATCTCTGGTGTTGAGATTGTTATGGTTGCAGGCGGTGGCGCTGGTGGTGGTAATATTGGTGGTGGAGGAGGTGCTGGTGCTTATTGTGAGGGTTCAAGCATTACTCTTCCTGCCAATACTTACACCATGGCTGTTGGTGCAGGTGCTGGTGGTTTTGGTGGTAATGATTTTCCTTCCACTGGATCTCCATCCACACACGCAACGAATTCAACTATTTCTTGGCCAGGACCAAACACTTGGACTGCACTTGCTGGTGGTAATGGTGGTGGTTATAATACCAATCCTTCTCAAGCTGGTGGTTCAGGTGGTGGTGGTGCATCAAATATTTCTCCAGGAAGTAACGCTGGTAGTCCAGCAACTAGCACACCCACTACGACACCACTTGGAACTTTAACAAGTTATGGAAATATTGGAGGCACAGCACCTAATCCTCAACCATGGGCTGCTGGTGGTGGTGGAGCGGGTGGCGCTGGTAATGCTCCTTATCAACCAGGATCTGGTGGTTATGGCGGTGCAGGAAAGCAGATACCATCCACTTTCCGTGATCCAAGAAGTGCACCAGGACCTATTGCTGGTGTAAGTCCTCATTTACTCCCAGAAGTTGGTGGTGGTTTGGGAGCTCCTGGACCTGGTGATTCTGGTTTCTGGGTAGCTGGTGGCGGTGCTGGTGCTGCTCATCCATATCCACTTATTAATCCAGAGACAGATAACTTTGGAACACCTGGTGCAGTCGGTGGTGGTGGTATGGGTGGTTATGAACAGGCACCAGCACCACAGTCACCTGTTACTCCAGAAAGATGTCATGGACATCCAGCTCTTGAGAACACTGGATCTGGTGGCGGTGGTGGTGGATACTTTGGCTCTCCCGGAGGATTTGTGCCCAGATCAGGTAATGGTGGTTCTGGTATCATCCTTATTGCATACCCAACTTGACCACTTCCGTAAATTCATATATAATTTAGAAAAACTGAGCGTATGAATTTTACGGTTTATTCCAAAGAAGATTGTCCCTACTGCTATAAGGTAAAACAAGTCCTGGAGTTGACAGGGCAGGACTTTGTGGTGTATACTCTTGGTGAGGACTTCACCAAAGATAGTTTCTATGCTGAATTTGGTGAAGGTTCTACATTTCCACAGGTGGTTTGTAACTCTGAACCACTGGGTGGATGTACAGAAACTGTTAAGTATTTGAAACAAAAGCATCTTGTCTGATACAGAACTAAATAAAGACAAACCCAGCGTCAATCGTGGCGTTGATTTTTTTATTAATGGAGGTAAGAGAAAGCAAACACAACCATTTCATATCATATTTGAAAAGATGGTTAGCTTTCTTAATCGGGAAGTAACTATCTACTTTGAATTTTCCTTTAACATAAGGAACAAAAAGTTAGTTTCCCGGAGAAAAAAAGATGTTAGCAGCTAGTTTAGTTTTTGGTTCTTTCCTTACCATTTTATTTCTCATAGTGGGGTTGATAGGTGGTTGGACTGCTAGGGAATACATGATGAACTATCGGGAGATACCAACAACCCATCCCGAAATGTTTGATGAAAATGGAAATCTAATTCCAGACCAAGTAATTGCATTCAATTTTGAAAATTATGACAACGAAAACAACAGCGAAGAAGAAGACAACAACAACGACTAAGATTGTAGAACTCCCACCACATCCATTTGCATTTGAAGTATTTGATTTAGTATCAAAGCAACGTAGTGTTGCTAAGAAGGCAGAGGTGCTTCAGAAATATAATCATCCATCCATTCGTGCACTTTTGATTTGGAACTTTGACGAGAGTGTTATTTCAATGCTCCCTGAAGGTGA
>CEVR01068320.1_pt1 | contig 11624 bp, 9 predicted proteins | sample 356541 | NCBI WGS metagenome assembly CEVR01 (sample SAMEA2623734, study PRJEB7988) | marine metagenome | isolation source: saline water (ENVO:00002010), including
GGTAGTAACCATGTACCAAAACAATCCCAAAAGTGGAATCTTTTTCATTTATCCCAAATATTCTATGTGTCCCGTTTTGCCGATTCACTAAGGATTCATCATATTCTTTTTTATTATTTTTTAAGTCTGTTATAAATATTTTCTCTGAACTTATAGTGTTGTTAGAACAACTAATAAGGAAAAGAAGTAGTAAAAATAAAAAATTACTCACGAGACGAACTTCTAATAAATTTCAAATAAATTTTGTTTAACATTGGTAATGATAAAACAAAAGATTTTAAAGTGAAAACCACCATTCCCAACATTAAAACCAAAAAAGACAAAAAAAACACACAAGAATCCTTACTTCAATTGAAAAGAAAAGTTTTTATACCTAAATATTTTTAATAAGATATTTTAGATAAGTTTAATGCTCTTAATTTTACAATTGAACGGCACACGCCGCAGTGCTGTTTTATTCTAGCATAGACTATGCCTCGATATTTACCACATTTACATTTATAAATATTGTTATTTTTTAAAATGGGTTGTTTTAGAATAACTTTTTTTAGCAATTTAGCCATAATCAATATTTCTATTTTAATTTCTTAATATTATCAAAATAAAATCAGGATGTAGTAAGGTTTCTATTAGAAAGTAATTAGAAAATCATATCCATACGCTATAGAGATCGGGAGTTTAAACCTCTCTACCCCGAGACTCGAATAACACCAGTTATTGCTCAATAAAAACCTTGTTAATGTGATGTGGCTTTATGTTTATATAGATCCATATGTATTCAAATATATTCAAAAAAGTTACACACCTAGATGTATGGCATTTTGGGAATTAACGTAAATCCTCATTCTCCGCAAGTTATTTGAAAACAAAGTCTATTAATACATCAATTGATAAATAAATCCAAATAGAGTTAGACAAAAAGAAAATTCAGCATAAAAGATTTGGATAAAACAAGGCTAAAGCTTTCCAAGTTCATAATCACCAGATTGAAATTTCCTTTAATAGAATAGATAAAACTTTTTAAATAATATTTTAAAAGCTAATCACATACTAATAAAAAATTAATAAGTTATAATTTATGTCTATTATTTTAAAATTAGGATTATTTGCTTCAGTTAGTTTTTGCGCTTTAGTACGTCCTTCTATAAATCAAAGTTTAAATTATATACATGTTGCTTTTGAATGGGATCAGGAGCCAGATGCTTTTTCCTACCAAATTCAAATTGATACATTGTTAGCTTTTCAAAATCCAATCATAAATAATTTTACTCAAACTACCTCGTTTCTTGATGATCAAAATTTATCTTGGGATGAGAGATATTATTGGAGAGTTAGACCGGTATTCTCCAATAATGCTTTTGGAGAGTGGATTGGGCCATCGGTTTTCTTTACCAAAGAATCAGTAATAGAATATTTAGATATTGAAATAAATGATTCTACATTTATTCAATCTGGATTGACCGCTTTTGGGGGATGGTCTCCTGAATGGAGGTCTGCAATGGTAGATCAAAATGGAAAGGAGATATGGAATGATGATGGTTTTATGATAAAACTTAGTCTTATTGATTCACTCGGCAAGATGTATGGTTTCAGTCTCACAAGTTGGCCAACTTATACTGGAGTAAAAATAAATGTTGACATTGATCCAATTTGGCATCCTGAGGATACTCACGTAGATGATCATGAGTTTATTGAATTAAGAAATGGTAACTATATGGGATTTACATATGATGATAGGTTGGGTCCAATTCCATCCAATAATTATATGACTCAAGCTTTTAGAGACTTAGGTTATGCAGCAGATGACTCTACTCTTGAATTTATGTGGCGTGGTCATGTTATAACGGAGTGGAATTCAGGCGGAGAAGTTAATTGGACATGGAATGCATGGGATCACTTTACAACAGATGATTTTGATAATAACGGTTTTACCTGGTGGGCGGCATACACTTGGAGTGGACAATTTTATGACTGGATGCATTCAAATTCTATTTTTTTTGATGAGAATAGCCAACATATATATATATCCACAAGGCATTTGTCAAGAATTAGTAAAATTGCATATCCTTCAGGTAATGTCATCTGGAATATGGGTTTGCCAGAACCATACATATCTACTGGTGATGAAAGCATATGTAACGATCTCCTTTTTAGCTTTCAGCACCATGCACAGATACTAGAAAATGGTAACCTGATTTTCTTTGATAATGGTAATATCAGTGACCAACTTTTTGGAATGCAAAATAAGATTTCCAGAGTTTTGGAAATTAATGTAATCGATGATAGTTATTGTGAGGTAGTTTGGGAATATATCTTACCCCCCAACCTCTTTGGCAGCGCAGGAGGAGGAATATATGTTCTTGAAAATGGAAATAGGCTTATATATACTTTGGGTGATGGAGAGGGAACAAACGAACCTAAAATAATTGAATTATCACCTGAAGACAACGTTATATGGGAATTATCATTACCAGGGCATGCGCTACACAGGCCATTTAGAATTCCGTCTCTACATCCTGATAGGTTTAGTGTAATTTTTGATAATTATACAAGTTTATCTGAAAATGGATTAGATAGAAAGCTTATTCACATTAATGATAATATGACTTTATCTTTTAATATCTTTAACGAAAGTGATTATAGTCAACATTTTGTCGTGGATATGAATGATGAAAATGGATGGATAGGCGAGTCGTTAGATACAATTTACATTCAAAAAAATGATCATATCCTATTAGAATATGATGTGATAGCTAATAACGTAGAATCTACATTTTTAAATATGATTGTATATCCATTACACCATGATTATCGAAAAAGAGAATACAATTTTGAAATTTCTTTGCAAGGTGAATTGTATGCTCATAATAATATCTTTAGAGTTTTTAATTTATCAGATCCATTCCCAAACCCATTTAACTCCAATGTTGTATTAAATTACAATCTAAGTAAAAAATCAATGGTCAAAATAACTATTTACGACCTAATTGGTGTTGCAGTAAAAAATTTGGTGAATGAAGTCCAAAATGAAGGAAATAAATTCATTAGGTGGAATGCTACGAATAATCAAGGTCAGCCAGTATCAGCAGGAGTTTATCTGTATAGCATTGAAGCAGGAGAGTTCAGACAGACTAAGAAAATGATATTATTGAAATAGATTTACCTTTCCATGTTGCATCCTGCTCTATGGTAATAATTTTATAAAAAAGAAACTTCGAACTCGTTTACAATAAAAGACCTAGGTATAAACTGTGATCTTTGGAAATCATAAATGAAAACAAATAAAAGACGAAGTTTATATTTGATATAAATATTGAAAAGATAAATTTTGAAACTTGATTGTTAATGCTAGAAAGAAAAGCAGTCCTTCCAAAACATACTAATTTTAGAAAGGTTTAAAACAAAATCCATTAACTCCGTTTAATTTTCTCAATTAGATTACGATGAACGGGTGTTTTTTGTAAGGTCAAAGTAAAATATTTAGTTTTAATTAAACATTCTAACTCCTGCCAAACTCATTTCTTATAATTCCCAAATAAACATTTAACAAAATGTTAAATGGAAAAAAACTCGAATCTTTTCTTTGTTTCCACACCTTATCATTTAATCAACGCTTCGGTTATTGCCTATGATTTGGCAAAAGAGTCAGATTGTACATTAATTTTTATCGACCAGCCGTATAAGAAAAAGTCTGTTTATGTAGATTTTGTTAAACTGTGGGAATACTCGCCTTTTGTCAATGTTCATATTTTTTATTCAAAAGGGAAAAATGAAAAAGGCAAATATAAATATAGGAAAAATGTTTTAAGAAAAATTGAAAAATTAATTCTAAAATATAAACCCAATGTAATATATACAGGTAATGATAGGCGAATTGAGTTTATAAGAGGATTTACAAAAATGAAGTCAATGAATCCACGCTCTAAGTGTATTTATTTTGATGATGGTCTTTTAAGCTATGTTGTACATGAATATGGTTGGGAATCTTTTTTAGAAATTTTTTTTAAAAAATTATATTACGGTTTCTGGTATAACAGGCAACAAATAGTGGGAGGATCTGATTTCATTGATATGTCTATAATTTCTTTTCCAGATTTTTGTCATTATAAATTGATAAACAAGCCTTCAAAAAAAATTAATTACTCCAATTTGAATAATAAAGAATTTCAAGATTTCGCTAACATAATATTTAATGGATATGAAGAAGATTCTAGGGAATTAAAAAAATTAGATATGGTACTTATACTGCCTCATTTAAAAGAGCTTAAAAAGTTTAAAAATCATTATTACAATATTAAAAAAGTTTTTAACCAGATTTCGGGAGGACATATCAGAATAGGAATAAAATATCATCCATTTCATTATCAAGATTCATTTAAATTTTATGAAAATAAAAGTTTTAAACTAATCTCACCTGATATCCCGTTCGAGCTGATAACGTTAATCTTAAAACCAAAAACAATAATTTTAGGGGATGTATCAACTGTACTTCTTACTGCTAAATCTCTACGCCAAGACTTAAAAGTAATTTCTATAAAAAATCCAAAAGACAGTAGACAGGAAAAAATAAATGAATTATCATCGAAAATTGGAATTGAAAAATTGGATTCAATTAACGGTATTATAAAAATATTAGAATAGAGAAATAATTAATACAAATCAAATCTTAACCTAATATAATTCTCATAGTCCAGAAATATTTTCTGATAAATTATTTTATATTGAAAAATCAATTCTATGTTTGCGAATCCATGTACCACCTCTATATTGCTATTATTAGTTCAATACAATATAAGAGTTCATCATTGATGGTAACTAGTTTCACTCCATCATTAAAAAGTCTAATAAAACCTTTAAAAAGAGAGAACCTTTTTAAAAGTATAAGTTTTGTTGATATTAAAAGTCAGGTAATGCCATCATATTATAAAAGTTCATTTTACGATAGAACATTTAATAGATCGAAAGTAATTCAGGAAGTTTTTGAGAAGTATACCAATATAAAAAAACTACACCATATCATATTAGATTCTGAAATCAATATTTTTTCTTGGCTTGGATATTTAAGCGGATATTTTATTGTTTCATTTCCCAATAATAATATCACATTAATTGAAGATGGTGAAAGAAGTTACATTGCTAGGTTAGGTTTAGGAAAAATTTTAAAGCGCAAGTATTTGTACAGATCTTATATCGGAGAAGGTGTTGATGAAGCGGTAAATTGCATTCAAGTACAAAGACCAGGTGAATTACCAAGTAGAATCAGAGATAAAGCAAAAAAGCTCAACTTAAAACATTTGTCAAATAAGTTAAGTGAAAATCAAATAGAAAAAATTTTCCGAATTTTTGGACTCCCAAAATTTGATTTAAATAAAATTAAAAACGGAGTTCTTTTAATTACACAACCCCTTTCTGAAGATGGATTTATAAGTGAAAAAGAAAAATTAGATTTATATAAAAAAATAATTGATGAAAACACATTTGGTAAACCAATTTTTTTAAAACCTCATCCTAGGGAGGAGACAAATTATAATGAAGTATTTCAAGAAAACATTAATTATATCCCTAGAGCTTTCCCATTAGAAATATTCAATTTACAATCATCCATAAAGTTTCAAGTTGGTATAACTATATGGTCGAGCTCAATAAAAAATTTAGAATGTGTTAAGGAAAAAATTTTTTTAGGAGTTGAATATGATAGCAGACTTAAACCCAAAAAGGTTCTATTCTAATGTTTGAAAATAATAAAATGGTTATACCAAAAATAGTTGCGGAAATTGGGTGTAATCACAAAGGAAGTATTGCTATAGCAAAAGAAATGATTACTACAGCAAAGATGTTTTGTCAATCATATGCCATAAAACTTCAAAAAAGAAATCCTTCAGAATTGTTATCTGAAAAAGAATATAATATTCCTCATCCTGTTGCATCAAATTCTTACGGTAAAACATATGGTGCCCACAGAGAAGCCTTAGAATTTTCTATTGATCAGCATAGAGAATTGAAGGAATTTTGTGAATCAATTGGAATTGTTTATTCATGCTCAGTTTGGGATATTACTTCAGCTAAAGAAATTATATCATTAAACCCAGAATTTATAAAAGTACCAAGCGCTTGCAATTTAAATAAGAATTTACTAAAGGTGCTATGCAATGAATATTCAGGTGAAATTCATATCTCTTTAGGCATGACAAAAAAAAATGAAGAAGAATCCATTATTAAATTATTTGATCAAGAAAAAAGGAATAAAGATCTTGTAATTTATAGTTGTACTTCCGGTTACCCTGTTCCTTTTGAAGATGTTTGTTTACTTGAAATAAAAAGGTTGAGAGAAAAATTTGGAGGAAGTGTTAAAGCAATTGGTTTTTCTGGCCATCATTTAGGAATAGCAGTTGATTTAGGGGCTTTTTTTCTTGGTACTGAATGGATTGAAAGACATTTTACACTTGATAGAACATGGAAAGGAACCGACCATGCTGCTTCTCTTGAACCTGATGGGCTTAGAAAACTAAATAGAAATATTAGTGCGCTATCAAAAAGTTTGAAATTCAAAAATATTGATATTCTTAAAATCGAGGATACACAAAGAAAAAAGCTTAAAGAAAATCAAATCAAATGGAGCAGGTAGTCGCATTTATTCCTGCTCGGTCTGGCAGTAAATCAATCCTAGGGAAAAACATAAAATTATTTTGTGGAAAACCTTTAATCCATTGGGTAATTAATGCTTGTATTGACTGCGAAAAAATTAATAAGATATTTGTATCTACTGATGGAGAATCAATAAAAACATGCGTAGATAAAATTAATCATAAAAAGCTGTTTGTAGTAGATAGATCTCCCTCAACTGCAACAGATGAGGCATCCACAGAAAGTGCAATGTTAGAATTTGCCAACAATAATTCTTTTAAACATATTGTTCTAGTTCAAGCAACATCTCCTTTATTAAAAAGTGATGATTTGAATGAAGGAATTATCAAATATTTTCATTCAAAATCAGATAGCCTGTTATCTGTTGTACGACAAAAACGTTTTTTATGGGATGAAAATAATTCTAATGTAATTCCATTGAATTATGACCTAGATAAGAGACCTCGAAGACAAGAGTTCGATGGTTTTTTAGTGGAAAATGGATCTTTTTATATTACCAGTAAGAAACATTTGGTTAAATCCAAATGTCGTCTGTCTGGGAAAATAGCTAAATATGAAATGGATAGTAATTCATATTATGAACTAGATGAACTTGAAGATTGGAATATTTTAGAAAATATAAAATTAAATAAAAAGGTTAATAAACACACCTCTACAAGAATTAAATTATTTGCTTCAGATGTTGATGGGGTTTTAACTGATAGTGGTATGTATTATTCAGAGTATGGGGATGAGTTAAAAAAATTTAACACAAGAGATGGTGTTGGATTTAGAATGATGAAAGATATCGGAATACATACAGCAATAATTACATCAGAAAATACTCAAATAGTTGAAAAAAGGGCGAAAAAATTAAATATTGATTTCTTATACCAAGGAGTTAAAAATAAAGTACGTATTGTTGAAGAATTGTGCCAAAATTTGAATATAAATTTTTCTGAAATCGCTTTTATTGGGGATGATATTAATGATACAGAATTATTAAAGATTGTAGGTTTTTCGGCTTGCCCCAACGATGCAGTTGAAACCAACAAAGAAGTTGCAAATTACATTTGTAGATCAGGTGGAGGAGAAGGGTGTGTTAGAGAATTTGCTGAATTAATTAAGTTTAATTTTATTAAAAGTAGAAAACTAAAAGTTGAGATATGACTTTAAGCAATGATTTACAAGAGCCTACCGGGTGTTCTCAAGGAGAAATACCATATTCCTATTATTAAAATCTAGTTAAATTTAGGTTTCTATAGCTTCAACTTTAATCATCTTATTTGACTATTTATCAAATAGAGGATATAAAAACAAGGGACACAACCTTCAAGAGGAGGGTTTTTAAGGCTATTGCTATCCATTTTAAGAAGGTATTAAAGTGAAGAACAAAAAAATAGATTTTAAAAAAATTTACGAGTTCATTAAACCTGAATGGTTTTTTATTGTAGTCTCTTTAGTATGTGGACTGTTTTTTGTTCTTTTTAATAGCTTATCAATCTGGTTAACTGCTTCTTTGATTAATAATGTCTTAATGGATTTTGATACCTTACTTTTAGAACAAAGTATTCTGCTCAATCGAGAATCCATTACGGTTAACCAAAAATTGAAAATTATTTTTAATAATTTAATTTTGCGTGATTCATACCTTGAAACATTAAAAGTATTATGTTTTGCAATTATTTTTATTTTTATATTGAAAAATATTTTCCTTTATTTAAAAAATCTATCAATGTCCTATGTGCAATTGAGGATAGTGACACAGTTTAGAAATAGGCTTTATGCTCATCTTCAAAAAATGTCTTTAGCTTTTTTTTATCGAAAAAGATCAGGTGACTTATCTTCAATCATAATGAATGATGTTGGAGCATTAAGACAGTCTATTGGTGTTGCATTCCAAAAAATTATTGTTGAGCCAATCAACATATTTACCATTGCAATACTATTATTTATAATAAGTTGGAAATTAATGTTAATTGCTTTATTAATTATTCCTTTTTCTCAGCTTATAATGCAAACTATAGGCAATAGTATTAGACGCAAGGCAAGGAGGAATACAAAACAAATTGGTGGAATATTAAGTATAATTACTGAGACATTAACTTCTATAAGGATAATTAAAGCCTTTGCAATGGGCGAAAAAGAGAAAGAACGTTTTAATAGGGAATCATGGAAATATTTCAATCTTCTATTTAGATCATCAAAGTTGCGTTTGATGTCATCACCAATAATTGAATCTATTGGTGTTTCTATGGCTGTTTTATTATTGTGGTTAGGAGGGTCATCAGTAATCAAAAATGAGTCCCTCTCATCTGAAGATTTTCTACGCTTTATGTTTTTATTATTTTCCATGCTAGGTCCAATAAGATCTTTAAGTAATGTACATATAGTACTACAAAATGGTTTTGCATCTGTTGAGAGAATTTTTACTATTTTGGATGAAAAACCTGAAATTTTAGACTCCGGAATTAAAAAAATACAAACTTTAAAAACTAACTTAAAGTTTGAGGGTGTCAGTTTTGCTTATGATAGTGGCTCATTTAGACTAAATAACATAAATTTTGAAATCCCGAAGGGCAATACTGTGGCCTTCGTTGGATCAAGCGGATGTGGAAAATCTACTATAGCAGATTTAATTCCTAGATTTTTTGACATTAACGAGGGTATCATTTCTATTGATGGAATAGATATTAAAGATTTTTCGATTACCTCATTAAATGGAATAATGGGTATAGTTACTCAGGAAACTATATTATTAAATACATCTATCAGAGAGAACATTATATATGGTAACAAAATTGTAGATGAACATAAATTAATTGATTCGATGAAAGCTGCAAATGCGATTGACTTTATAAATGATTTAGAATTTGGATTGGATACCTTGGTTGGTGAAAGAGGTGTAAAATTATCAGGTGGTCAAAAACAAAGAGTTGCAATTGCAAGAGCCTTATATAAAAATCCTAAATTATTAATTTTAGATGAAGCTACATCTGCATTAGATTCAGAATCTGAGCGTTTAGTTCAACAAGCCTTAGAAAATTTAATGGATGATCGTACGGTTTTGATAATTGCACATAGGTTATCTACAGTTAGGAATGCAGATAATATAATAGTACTTGATAATGGAAAGATTGTTGAACAAGGTACCCATAAGGATCTTATTCAGCTAGATAAGTATTATAAATTTCTTTATGATAATCAATTTCGAGATTAATTATTATGAATAATAGAGATATCCTATAAAAATATTAGCTCCACACCTTTTTTCTCAGACTATAAATATCATCAAAATTTCCACTTCCAATCCAATCTACTACTGGATCAACAACATTAAAATATGGTAATAAACTCTTAGAATCATTTTCAATCCAATCAGACACTACAGCGTTAGTTATTTTGTTGGTTGTACTTGCTAACTCCAAACTATCCAGTGCTTTGACGTTAGCTAACTGTTCAACTTGAGACATAACTGGCTTGACCAAAATTTTCTTATTCAAACTTAAACATTCACTTGTTAATTCAAATCCAGCATTGCATATAACTCCATTACACGACTCTAAATCTTTTATGAATCCACTTCTGGAAAATGGTTTCCATTTAATATTACCTCTTAATTTTTTTTTACTTGTGTGTCCATACACATAGAAAATTTTATCACTTATTTTATTTAAAACACTTTCTATTAACTTCGGGTCTTCCCAGGGAAGATAAACCAACACAAAATCCTGGTTAGGGATCTGTTCTTTTAGTTGGGGTATTATAGGAGGTAGTATATTCTGCCCAAAATGATGCCAATGTAATCCAATTGGTATATCAACAGGTGCAAACCAATTCATTATTTTTTTATCTAAAACAAACCCACTCTGCATTGGGACATTATAAAGGAATGAATAGAGGTGTCCTATCCCTATTGATAGGACGCCATTCTTTTTAGCTGCCCATGCTGAAATAGGCTCATAATCGGTTATTACAATATCATATGATTTGAAATCAATAGACTTAAGGTCCATCCAAAATTGCTTTAATTCTAGTTTTTTTATAGTCTCCCATTTTTTGACAGTTCCATGTGTTAATTGGAAGGTTATACCAAACTTTGTATCATAGGGTTTAAAGCATTCTATATCCCAGTATTCTTCTTTTTTTCGACCGGATAAAATGACATCGACATTAAAGCCTTTTTTTCTTAAAGAGGGAACTAATAATCGAGAACGGGTTATATGCCCATTGCCAGTGCCTTGTATTCCATATAAAATATTCAAATTAATAACCTGCTAGATATTAAAAAATTAATATAACCAAGAATTGCTCCTGCCAATACATCTGATGGATAATGCACGCCTAAATATATTCTTGATATACCAACAAGGATTGTCCAAAATAAAAAAATACCCAGAAATGAAATTGGGAAAAAATAATATACCAATAAGGTTAATACAGTTGCACTACCTGTATGTCCAGATGGAAAACTGAATTCATCAAATGGTATAAGCTTACCTTTTACTCCTTCAATTTGTCTAAAAGGCCTCGGACGCTTAAGAGATTTTTTTAGTATTAAATAAATGATCTTATCTAAAGCTATTGCAAACAAGGCGACTGTAATAAATTGGTATGAATTATCAGAAATGAAAAAACCAAAGAGTGTGGTTAGAAAAAGTAAATAACCATCTCCTGTTTTGGATACGTACTCAAGAAATATTTTCCAAAAGCTACGTGTAGATTTATTATCAAAAATGATGAAAAAGTACTTTTCATCTTTTTGTTGAACCCATTGTAGCAATTCACTCAAAATTAATACTCCTAATTGAACTGCTCAACATTATCAAAATAGAGTCAGAATATTGTAAGAAATCTATTTGAAAATTATTAGAAAATCCTTTATCTCTTCAAAAGGGCAGAAGTACATCTAGCTCCATCTGACAAAACTTGTTACCATAAATACATCAAAAGAAAATCATGAAATAAATCTTAAATCAAGATTAAAAAATATTTATTGG
>CEVR01045292.1_pt1 | contig 11591 bp, 12 predicted proteins | sample 356541 | NCBI WGS metagenome assembly CEVR01 (sample SAMEA2623734, study PRJEB7988) | marine metagenome | isolation source: saline water (ENVO:00002010), including
GCAAGAAACAAACCCTTATAATCTAGAGATTGTAGGGGTTTCTTGTTTTAGTTTAACACTCTGTTTAACAGTTTTTAAAATATACGTCATTTTCGCTAATGTTAATAAGTATGCTAATTGGATCTGTTTCTTGGACGTCTTTAATCGTCAATTCTTAATTATAGTGTAGGAGATCATAATATTTAGTCCATCCTTGTCCAAACCCAATCAAAGGCACACATAGTAAAATCAATAGTAGTATTTCATTTTTTATTAATATATGCTTGAATGAAAAGTAATGAGGTTATGACAAATAAAAGTGATAATTCATTTCCATCTATATATAAAATTTTTTCTCCTACAATTTCATTAATTAATAAAATTAAAATAATATTTATAATACTTTTTAACCTATTCGTTGGGTTTCCAAAAACTCTATTTATAAATTTATTTAACATCGTAGTTTTTTCATTTGTTATTCGTTTTCATTCAGTTCGTTTAAAATTTCACGAGCTATTTCTAACTGGTATTTTTCTTCAAGATCTTTTTCAATCTCACTTATAAAATTACCATAATCAATATAATTATAATTTTGAGAACTTTGATTAAATAGTTCCTGACAACTTTTTATTATCTCATCTATTTGATTTTCACAAAGAACACTTGCAAATTCTGAAAACTCGTCCATTTGTTCTGAGTGTTTTTCTGAAAGTTTACTCATTTTTTCTGAGCAGTTTTCTGAGGCTTCATCATATCCCACAGAATACCCCTCTTCATATCCTTCCTCCTTACCTAATTGCAAGGCTTCCTCATAACCTTCTTCATATCCTGTTTCATATTTGTTACAAGATGAGAAGATAAAAGGTACTGCTAAAAATGTAAAAAGTAGTTTTTTCATTTTGTTATTCGTTTTAATTTTTTTTCTAATTCTTTCCATCCACCTCCGTTAAAGACATTTTTATATCCGTTAGATTCTAGAATTTCTTTTGCTTTACTGCTTCTTTTTCCAGAAAGACAACAGGTTATAATTACTTGATTCTTATCTTTTATCTGACTAAAAATAGAATTTAAATTATCTAATGGAATATTAATTGAATTATCTACGCTAAATTTTTTAAATTCAGATTCTGAACGGACATCAATAATTATAGCTCCATTATCTGTCATTTCTTTATAATTAACATCATCAGATTGGTCTCCACAAGAGAACATAAAAGGAATACATAGTAATAGTTTTTTCATAGTTTATAAGTTTATAATTTTCACAAACCTAATGATTATATTCTGTTATTCTACAATTATTCTTATGATTATAGATCAAATTAGATATATACTGGATTCTTCTTTGTATGGTTTTCTAATAAATTAACAACACTCTGTTTATAACTGTTTCTATAAGTCGTAGATTTACTTTAATATTTTGAGTTAAATTTACAGTCCCTTTAAAAATAAAGGATTCTAGAATTTTTGTTTGCTAGAGATAATTCACCTATAATATCTAAACAAAAATCACCACCATATTGAAAAAATAATCAAAATATTTTTTCTCCAATCGCTCAAATTGAGCTTGTATCTTATGACTCTCCATCACATTTTTAGAGTCTCTAGATTTTAAAATAATTTTAATAGAAGTTACAGGTCTAATTAAAGAAAAATTCATTTTAAGTTATACTTATAATGATAAAATGACTTTAGACTTTTGAAACAAACAAAAAAATAATTTAAATAGTTAGTAAGGTGACACTAACTATGGTTTGGTTAGTTAGAAGATGGAATTACTTTGTGGTGGGAGTAATTTCTCTTCTTGACCAACATCCTATAAAATAAATAACAATGACAGAGGGAACATATAAAGAGTTAATAGATTTCTGTAAGAAACTAACGATAAAACAACTAATGGCATACAAAAATTATGTTAGACCTTTAAAGAATAAACCTTATTTGATTGCGGTAGAAGTATTAAAAATACGATTAACTAAATAATAATAAAAATTAAAAGCTATGAACAACATTAAAAACACAAAAGCCTATTGGGTAATAGGAGGTGCAATAGTACTATCTGTTTTGATTACATCTTTTACAGGAATTTTTAAAAGTAGTATTTATTATCTTTTTGATCATAAGAAGGATGATATTAGTGTGACAGGTTCAGCGTCTATGAATTTTGAATCTAACTTAATAATGTGGTCTGGTTCTTTCTCTAAACGAGATTTAGATTTAAAGACTGCATATAAAAAGATAAAAGAAGATAGAAAAATAATACAAGAGTTTCTTATCTCTAAAGGCGTTTCAGAAGATGAAATTATTTTTAAATCTATTGAAATTAGCAAGAAATATAAATATAAAAGTAAATATAATAATGAAGGAGATAAAGTGGATACAGAATCAATCTTTGATGGATATATACTAGATCAAACCGTATCTATTTCATCTATTAATGTCAATCTCATTGAACAAATATCTAATCAAGTCACTGATTTAATTGAGAAAGATGTTTTTATCTCTTCCAATTCTCCAAAATACTACTATACTAATCTAGGGGAGTTAAAAATAGAAATGATCAAACTTGCTGCGGAAAATGGTCATTTAAGAGCTCAAACTGCTGTAGAAGGTGGAGAAGCAGAGTTAGGAGAACTTCTGGAAACTTCAATTGGAGTGTTTCAAATTTTAGGTAAAAATTCGGACGATGAGTTTAGTTGGGGTGGGACACTAAATACCTTAAACAAATATAAGACTGCTTATATAAATGTAAAACAAAGATTCGAAATAGAATAATGATGTAATAATCTAGATTCCAATTTCACGCGATATAAAATAACAATTGAATTTTAACTTTTAAAACTTAAACTATGTATGTAAAAAACAAAAAAACGTATTATCAAATTGTTCTAGACAAATCAGGATCAATGCATGACTGTATAGAAAGTACTGTAAATGGATTTAATGAACAAATGCAAATGATTAAGGGGTTACAAGATAAGTTCCCAGAACAAGAAATATTAGTTTCACTTACTACTTTTAACCATGATGTTTTCTTTGATGTTGAATGTGCTAAACCTTCAGAATTGAAAGAAATGAAATCTCATTTTCAGTCTATTTCATGGTTTGGAAGCACAAATGATTATGTGATATATGAACCTGATGGGATGACTTCTTTATATGATGCAATTGGAGATTCTATAAACAAGATAAAAAGTATATCTGAACAGGAGGTTTTAGAAGATAAGTCAACAGTTATTGTTGTCATTATTACAGATGGATATGAAAATTCTTCACAAAAGTATAATTATTTTCAAATACAATCTATGATTAAAGAACTTGAGAAATCCGATAATTGGACCTTTACATTTTTAAGTAATACAATAGATGCAATAGAAAAAGCTACAGATTTAAATATTAAATCAAGTAATTCATTTATGTATAGTAAATCAAATATGAGTAATGTTTATGATGACATGAATGATTCCTTAGATTCCTACATATCTAAAAAAAGAAATAATATAAGGGAGAAACAATTCCTTAAATGGAAGGAGAGGTAATTACAAAGAATTTTTAGTAACCCAATATCTGTAAGCAATTATTAATTTTTGAAATGTATTAAGTTTACCTAAATCCTTCCCAATCATAGAGGGAATGATAATCTTGTTAATTTTTGCTAATACCCTAAACATGTATAAGTTTTCCACAAAAGTAAAAAATTAATCCTGTTAATAAGAAAATTAAAATAGATAAATAATCTCAAATTCAAATTTAGTTTGTTTTCTAAATTTGTAAAAAATTATATTATGGAAGAAATAAAAGTTGGTGAAATAGTATACGCTACTATTACTGTAGAAGACGAGAAAAACAAAACTCATGAATTGAGAAAAGTTGTTTTTTCAAGAGAGTGGAAATGTGAATATCCTATCTTACGACAAGAAGTATATACCAGATTTTTATCTCAGAATAATGTAAAGACCAATTGTACAGTTACAGATGTTAAAATTATTGCGAGAACGGGATTTAAACATAAAGATAAAGGTTACACCACAGCAAAGAAGAACGAACAAATAAGAGATTCAATTACTGGTGCTTATGTATAAGAAAATGATTCTTTCTTGTATTTGTTATATTTTTAGTTTTGCTTCATTTTCTCAGTCATCAAAAGCTGAAATATGGGTAGATTCTATAATGGAAAATTTATCTGAAGAGGATCGTATAGCACAACTTCTTATGGTTTCTGCATATTCAAATAAAGGAACGAGTCATACTTCTAAAATTGAAAGTTTAATCAAAAATTATAAAATTGGAGGTTTAATGTTCTTACAAGGGGGGCCTGTGCGTCAGGCTAATCTTACAAATAGATATCAGTCCATTTCTGAAACTCCATTAATGATTGCACTTGATGCTGAGTGGGGAATATCTATGAGACTAGATTCTGCATTACGTTTTCCATGGCAAATGACCTTAGGTGCAATTAATGATGAAAAACTCATATATGAAATGGGTGAAGAGGTAGCTCGTCAGTGTAAATTAATTGGGGTTAATATAAATTTTGCTCCTGTTGTAGATATTAATTTTAATCCAGAAAATCCAATAATTGGCAACAGGTCCTTTGGAGAATGTCCCGAAAGAGTTGGAGTGTTAGCTGTTCAGTATATGTTAGGCATGCAGGATAACAGAGTATTAGCTTGTGCAAAGCACTTTCCTGGTCATGGAGATACAGATACTGATTCTCATAAAAGTTTACCTATAATTAAACATAGAAAAGAGAGATTAGACTCTGTTGAGATAAGACCCTTTAAAATGTTGATTGATAGCGGATTAGGCTCTATTATGGTTGCTCATTTATATATACCTGATTTAGATAGTACTAAAGATTTAGCTGTTTCATTATCACCAAAAGTGGTTGATGGATTATTGAAAACAGAGTTAGAATTTGAAGGATTATCTATTACAGATGCATTAAACATGAAAGGTGTAAGTAAGTATTTTAAACCAGGAATAGTTGATGTAAAAGCTTTGTTGGCAGGAAATGATGTATTGTTGTTTTCTGAAGATGTACCAGAAGCGATTAATCAAATAAAAATGGCAATTAGTAATGGAGACATTACTCAAGATGAAGTGGATAAAAGATGTAGAAAGATATTGTTAAACAAATTTTGGATGGGACTTTCTGAATATATGAAAATAGATTTAGATAAGGTTAAATCGGAAGTCATTACTAATAATACTATACTAATAAACAGAAAACTAATAGAGAACTCAATTACTTTAGTTCAGAATTATGAGGATCTAATTCCTTTAAAGAGATTAGATACTCTTAAAATAGCTTCTGTAACAATAGGAGAGGATGGAACGGAATTTCAATCTACATTATCTAAATATTCTAAGATAGATCACTTTACTTTAAAGGAAAATTTTTCTAAAGTCCAAGAGAAGGAATTATTATCTAAACTTTCAGATTATAATTTAGTTTTAGTTGGGATTCACAAATCTAATACGTCTGCATGGACAAGCTATAAGTTCAGCAAAAATACAGATTTATTTGTCCAAAAAATTGCAGTTCAATCTAAAGTAGTAGTTTCGGTTTTTGCTAATCCTTATGCTTTAAATTCCTTCTTGTTTGTTAATAATTTTGATGCACAGATAGTTGCATATCAAAATAGTAATGTGTCTCAAGAAATGTGTGCTCAAGCAATTTTTGGAGGAATTGAAATAAAAGGAAAATTACCTGTTAGTACTAAGCATTATCCTCTTCATGCAGGTATTAAAACTTCTAAAATTAGACTCCGATATACTATTCCAGAAGAGTTTGGAGTAAATGAGTCCGATTTATATAAAATAGATAGTATAGCAAATCATGCAATTGCAGAAAAAGCGACTCCCTCTTGCCAAATTTTAGTCGCTAAATCTGGTAATATATTATTTAACAAATCTTATGGGTATCATACATATGATAAAAATAGAAAACTTGTAAATGAAGATGTGTTTGATCTGGCTTCTATTACAAAAATTAGCTCTACAGTCCCTATGTTGATGAAGATGGTAGATGATAATAAACTAAATTTAAATGATAATTTATCAGTGTATCTAGATTTAGATACCTCTGATAAAAAAGAATTGAATATAAGAGATATATTATCTCATCAAGCAAAATTACAATCATGGATCCCTTTTTATAGATACACATTAGAGGACGATACAATTAATGGAGTTAAAGTTTTGAGAGATACATTGTATAATGACAGTTATTCTGCAATATTTCCATATAAAGTTGCCGACAATATTTATTTACACTATTCTTATCCTGACACAATGTTTAATGTAATTAAGTATTCTCAGTTAAGAGAAAAGAAAAAATATAAATATTCAGATTTAGGATATTATTTCTTTCAGAAAATAATTGAAAACAGTTATTCTCGACCTTTAAATATTTTATCTGAGGATAACTTTTATAAGAAGCTAGGAATGGAGAATTTAACCTACCTTCCTTTAGATCATCTAGATGAAGATAGAATAGTTCCCACAGAACAAGACTACATTTTTAGGAGTCAGTTAATTAAAGGTTATGTGCATGATATGGGAGCTGCAATGTTAGGAGGAGTTGGTGGTCATGCTGGGCTTTTTTCAAATTCAAATGATTTGGCAAAGTTGATGCAAATGTATCTGAATGAGGGAGAATATGCGGAAGAACGATATATTAGTTCGTCCACATTACAAGATTTCACTGCCTGTCAGTTTCCAGAAAACAACAATAGAAGAGCGTTAGGTTTTGACAAGCCAGAGCCAGAAGAAGGAGGTCCTACTTGTGAAGGAGTATCTCTATCTTCTTTTGGGCATACAGGATTTACAGGTACAATTGCTTGGGTAGACCCTAATACCGAATTAATTTATATATTTTTGTCCAATAGAATACATCCGGATGCAGAAAACTTAAAATTATTACGAATGGATATCAGAACTGAGATAATGAAGGAGATATATAAATATTTTGGAAACAAGTAAAAAACATAAAATAGGAATTGTATGTTATCCTACCTATGGAGGAAGTGGTGTGGTAGCCACAGAATTGGGTATATCATTAGCAGAAAAGGGTCATGAGGTTCATTTTATAAGTTATAGTCAACCTTTTCGATTAGATGTGTTTTGTCAAAACACATTTTTTCATGAAGTTTCAGTACCAGACTACCCATTGTTTGATTATACCCCATACGAACTAAACTTAACCTCCAAATTAGTAGATGTTGTATTGCATGAAGGTTTAAGTCTGTTACATGTTCATTATGCTATTCCTCATGCTTCTGCAGCAATCCAAGCAAAACATATTTTGGAAACTTATGGGTTACACATTCCGATAGTTACTACATTACATGGTACTGATATAACCCTATTAGGTAAAGATAAATCTTTTAAACCTGTTATTGAATACGCTATCAATAAATCAGATGCTGTAACAGCAGTTTCAGAAGATTTAATTAAGGAAACACATTCTCATTTTCGTATTCAGAAAGAGATAAAAATGATACCAAATTTTATAGATTTAAATCTATATTCTCAGGAGGTAGATAAGAAATTGAGGTCTAAAATAGCTAAGGATGATGAGAAAATATTAGTTCATATTTCTAACTTTAGAAAGGTGAAAAGGGTAGAGGATGTAATTAAAATATTTAATAATGTTCAGAAGGTAGTACCGTCAAAATTATTGATGATTGGAGATGGACCAGATAGAGTAAGAGCAGAAAGACTATGTAGAAAATTAAAGATTTCTGAAAAAGTAAAATTTATGGGAAAATTAAAGTCTGTAGAGGAGTTTTTATCTATTTCAGATATTTTTGTTTTACCCTCAGAAACAGAGAGTTTTGGATTAGTAGCACTTGAAGCAATGGCTTCTGAAAATGCTGTAATATCTACTAATTCCGGAGGATTATCAGAAGTAAATATTCAAAATGAGACAGGCTATTTATCTGATGTAGGTAATGTGCAAGAAATGAGTGAAAATGTAATAAAATTACTCTCTGATGAGGAAAGATTAGAGCAATTTAAAAACAATGCTTTTAAACATGCGCAAAAATTTAACTTACCAAGTATTTTGCCTTTGTACGAGTCCTTATATTTTAATGTAATAAAAACCAAATGAAAAAAATAGGAATCACAGGTGGAATTGGTAGTGGAAAGACCTATGTCTCAGAGGTATTTTCTTCTTTAGGAATTCCTGTCTTTAATGCGGATGTTGAATCCAAGAGATTAATGAGTTCATCTGATAATTTAATATCTTTAGTAAAAGACTTGTTTGGAGATGATATTTATACGAATGGGTTATTAGATAAACAAAAACTGGCATCTATTGTGTTTTCTGATAAAGAAAAATTGGAAAATCTAAATAATATAATCCATCCTGTAGTTAAACAAGAGTTTATAGATTGGTGTAAACAACAAAATTCTTCTTATGTGATTAAGGAAACAGCTATTTTATTTGAAAGTAGATCTGATAAAGGTTTAGATGCTGTTATTTGTGTTTCTGCACCTTTAAATATTAGGATAGATAGAGCAGTAAAAAGAGATGGTTCTTCTGAAAAGGAAATAAAAAATCGGATAGAGAATCAAATTTCGCAAGAGGAAAAAGAAAATCTATCTGATTATATTATTGTAAATGATGAAAAGGATTTATTACTCCCTCAGATTATAAAAATTCACCAATTATTCTCCTAAAAAAGGATACCTATAATCTGTAGGTGGTACAAAAGTTTCCTTAATAGTTCGTGGAGAAACCCATCTTAATAAATTAAGTATTGATCCTGCTTTGTCGTTTGTGCCTGACCCTCTAGCTCCACCAAATGGTTGTTGACTTACAACAGCTCCAGTTGGTTTGTCGTTTATATAGAAGTTTCCAGCAGCATTTTCTAACATTTTACAAGCTGTTTCTGCAGCATATCTATCAACTGATAAAATTGCACCTGTAAGTGCGTATTCTGATGTAGCATCTACAATTTTTAGTGTTTCTTCCCACTTATCTTCATCATATACATAAATAGTAATTACAGGTCCGAAAATCTCTTCTACCATAGATTTAAATTTAGGATTTGTAGTTACAATAATTGTTGGTTCTATAAAGTATCCTACTGATTTATCGTAATTTCCACCTGCAATAATTTCTGCTTTATCAGAATTCTTTGCATAGTCTATATAAGAAGATATACTATCAAAAGCTTTTTCGGAAATAACTGCGTTTATAAAGTTAGAAGTATCAGCTGGTGATCCCATTTTAAAACTATTTACATCTTCAACAATTTGAGACTTTACAGCTTCCCACAGGTTTGTAGGGATATAGGCTCTACTAGCAGCAGAACATTTTTGTCCTTGATATTCAAAAGCTCCTCTGCTAATTGCAGTTGCTACTTCTGCTGATACAGCAGATTTATGAGCAATAATAAAATCTTTACCTCCTGTTTCTCCTACAATTCTAGGGTAAGATTTGTATTTTTCTATATTGTTCCCAATTCCTTTCCATAAAGTACGGAATACATTTGTAGATCCAGTAAAGTGTAATCCAGCAAAGTTTTTATCTTGAAATACAACTTCCGAAATCTCTTTTCCACTTACTGTAACCATGTTTATAACACCGTCAGGAAGCCCCGCTGCTTTAAATAGGTCCATTATTATTTTCGCAGAGTATATTTGTGTTTCTGCTGGTTTCCAAACTACAACATTTCCTAACATAGCAGGAGCTGCACATAGGTTAGCACATATAGAGGTAAAATTAAATGGAGTAAGAGCAAATACAAAACCTTCTAAAGGTCGATGTTCCATTCTGTTCCAAATACCAGGAGAAGATTCAGGTTGTTCTTTATATAGTTGTGACATGTACTGAACGTTAAACTTAAAGAAGTCAATTAGTTCACAGGCAGCATCTATTTCTGCCTGAAATACATTTTTACTCTGTGCTATCATAGTGGATGCGTTCATCCTTGCACGGAAAGGACCGGCTAATAAATCTGCAGCTTTTAAAAAGATCGACGCTCTATGTTCCCAACTCATTTTGCTCCATTTTTCTCTGGCTTCCATAGCTGCATCTATAGCTTGTTGAACTTCTTTAGCTCCACCATAGTTTGAGGTTCCCACTACATGTCTATGATTATGTGGTGGACATAAGTTTCTTTTATCGTTTGTATACACTTCATCACTCCCAATATACATAGGTATATCTACATTAGAATTATACATTCTATTGTATTCTGCTAATAATTCTTCTCTTTCGGGAGTCCCTTCTGCATAGCTTTTTACGGGCTCACAACTAGCAATAGGCACATTAAAAAATCCTTTCGACATTTTGTTTTATTTTAATTATTTGAGGGCAAAGATAACTATATAATTAAATCTTAAAACAAATCAGATGATGTTTTAAGATATCCAATAAGTTGATCGTATGTTTTTCCTATATCTCTGAAATAAATATAAATATAATACTCGTTTTTACACTGATAATGGCTACCCTCAATAAAAGATAAATTAGTTTTGTTATTACTATTATCCTTAAGTACATATAGGTAATTATAATATCCTTGTTTTAATAAAGTGTTACATTCGTACTTCCTAGTATTTTCGTTCCATATTAATTTATACTTGTCTTTTATCTCCCAATCTGTAAACCTTCCTATTAGGTACAGTTCCCCATAACTTAATTTTCTGTTTTCCAATAAGGAAAATTGTACATTTACATATTCTGCTTCAGTTTCCGAATTCCAAGCTTCTTGCTTGTTTATAAGAAAGTTTCCATTTAAGTCCGGTAAACTTATAAACTCGTTAAACGACCTACTAATGTCGGAAAACAATTCTACATTAATAGTATTGCTGTTAGTTGTAATGTCTTTTATTCTTTCGGATTGATATCTAATACTTTTACTGTCAAAGTATCTGTATTCATTTCCTGCTTCAAAACTATTTTCGTATTCGTAATCGTATATCAATTGTTTTTGTTTTACAAATAAGGGTTTCAGATTTGTAATGGAATTATCCTCTCTGTTGTTTTGTTTTAGTACTACTTTTATGTCTGAATACGGATTAGCAACGTCCATATTTCCATGATTGATGATAAAATCAACCTCTTGTTTGTATTGTCTATCCTCTATAATAGTAGCTCTTTTTACATTTGCACTAACTGAAATTTTTTCATCTAAGATCATAAATCTCTTTTGTAATACAATTTCTTCAGGATTATTATTTACGAAAACAGAAATAATATAGTTTCCAGATAAGGTCGGCTGTAAATATTCCTCCGGAAAAACTAATTGGTAGTTTGTGTATTTCTGCAAAGTGTTAAAAGAAAATTCATAATTCTCAATTCTGTTTTCAAAAAATCCATCTATGTATTCTGATTGCATTAAATCTGAAGAGGTCCAATCAGAATTACAATGAATTATGGTGTAGTGATAATCTCGTAAATCTGTATTGAAATCATCAAAGCTTAACTGAAGTTTTTCTTCGGAATTTAATCTTATAATAGGATATGAAAGAGGATTATCTTGCTTGTGTAAAAGAGCTGTATGTATATTTCTATCAATAAGATTATTCTTCAAAATAGAATTATTATTTTGTGAACTTGCGGTGAAATTTGATATTAACATCAAAAAAAA
>CEVR01062301.1_pt1 | contig 11540 bp, 4 predicted proteins | sample 356541 | NCBI WGS metagenome assembly CEVR01 (sample SAMEA2623734, study PRJEB7988) | marine metagenome | isolation source: saline water (ENVO:00002010), including
TGGAGATTTGGCGAGCGTATAGCTACCTTCTCAACATACACTTCGAGCCCTTCCGTTGGTAATCTATTCAATGGACCGAGTAATCAATATCCTGATGAATTAGGCTTTAGAATTAATAGAGGTGATACTGCAGAACCAATCGGTGTTTCACTCTATCCTTACTTCTCTTGGGGATTCGATGACCCGATTATGGGTAGATATGGACCAGGTCCTAGTGGTGTAACTAACTCCGGTACATGGCATCAAACAAGTGTTGGTGAAACACGTTCAAGTCTAGTTGGAACTTATGGAAGTCCAAACTACGAAACATGTAATGCTAGAAGCCCAGTTTCTTACACCTCTGCAGGTTCAAACATGATGCTAGAGTGGCCAACTATTGATTTGACCGATGCATCTATCGAGAAAGTTGAATTGAAGTTCGACATGATGCATAGATACTTTGGTGTATGGGCAGGTTACCATGCTAACTTTAACCAAGACAGTGTAGATATCATGGCTAGATCTGGTTCAGACCCTGCTTCATTTGGAGATTACTCCGAAGCAGTTCCTGGAAAGGGTGTAATTCTAACGAACTCAGATATATCTGGTGCAACTATTGGAATTGATCTATTAGGTGGAACTAGAGCTGCTATCGATGGCTTAGATATTGATGACCCAGGTGCATTTGCGGTTAGAACACAAGGTTCAAACGATGTTTACCTTAACGGTTTAGATGTCGATGATTCTGGATTAGGTGCAAACCAAAACTATGGTTTCTATACCACCTCAACAAGTTCTGGAACTCAAGAAATTTCTAACTCTGATTTCAATGGTTTAGGAACTGCGGTCTACTTGACAAACGATGTATCTACTACTATTTCCGACACTGTCATTTCTAACAGTGATGTAGGATTTAGAGTTGGTTCTCAAAGCAGCGCAAACCACTTTGTTGACACTATGACTTTGAACAACAATAACGTCGGTGTACAGGCTGATGGAACTGGAGAATTGACGATGAATGATGTTGACATAAGTTCAACTACAAGTGATGTGGTAATTTCAGATTCCTCTGTGGTATACTTCCTTGATGGAACTGTTGACCAAGCAAAGGTATCTGTGCCGTCTACTGTAACAGGTTCATTTGACAGAGACAGAAGTTTCGTAGCAACATTAGATGCTGATGGAACACCTCTCGAAAATGCAAATGTAATTATGTCAAGCAGAGATGCAGCAACTTCAACAACAGGAGTTACTGACGCAAGCGGTGTTACATCTGGTTTGAGTTTCTCAGTCTACGACTTAGGAGCAGGTAACACAGTTACAGACTATTCGGCATATTTCAACACTTACACATTGTCCAGTGTTGCAAAGGTTAGTTATTCTTGGACTGATGCTGGTACCAACTCAGGTGATTTCAGATATGTTCAAGCCACACCAACATTAACAGATGCGCCTGTTGACATTGGCAATTCAGTCAATGCTGAAGCATTTAGCTTAGTTGATACAATTGATATCAGAGTTTGTGGAACAGATTCAAACTTTGTAATGATTGATCCATGTGCTGGTACTTTGGGTGCATCGTCTTCTAGAACTTTCACTAATGGAATGATTGAATATGGAGATGAAGAAGGTCTTTATGACGGATCCTCAACTATGGATTTGACTGGCAAGGCAATAATGATTGACACAGGTGTTCTTGAACTTCGAGATGGTGTAAACTATATCTTAGACAATGCAGTTGTCTTTGATACAGGATACACTACTCAATATGGTGATGGATTTGCACAGTGGATTACAGATGTACCATATGGAACCACTCTAACTATGAATGGTGGCGAAATTAATGGATTGTACCCATTAACTGCAACTGGTGACGTAGTTGGATTGATTATCGGTGGACTTGCAGGATCCTTTGAGAATGCACTTAACATTGATGTTGACGGTGTGACTTTCAACAACATCGTTGGTTTAGCAACTGGTGCTGGAGATAGAACATTCTCGTCAATTTCAGGTTCATACAATACCTATGTTCCTTCAACAGTTGAGATTGAGAACAGTTTCATCTATTACTACAGAGATCTTGATGCAAGACCATCACTGTACTCCGATGCAGATTATTGTGTTAGATTGACAGGTATGGACGGTGCTACAATATCTGGCAACACTTTTGCTGATTGTGTAATGGGTGTTGCATTCTCTGATTCTGATTGGGCTACTTCTGGTTCAACAAGTGTAACCCATACGCAAATTGGTGCAGACAATATTGACATCACTGGTAATACATTTGTAGGTACAGTTGGTTACAACGTTATGGCTTGGCCAGATGCTGATGCAGATAATGTAGTGATTTCTAATAACGTAATGACTTGTACTACATGTATTCACGTACGATTTATGGATGATACCTCTGTTAACCCGCTAATTGATGGTAATACTTTCAATGGTGGAGATTGGGGTGTATATACAGACGATACTGAATATGTAAATGTCAACAACAACGAGTTCAACAATATTGCAAACATCGCTATTAGAGCTGCAGACGGTGACGTTTCTGCTGATGGAAACGAGATTAATGATGCTGGTCTTTATGCGATTTATCTTGAATCACTTGAGAAGCCAACTGAAGTTGTCGCACAAGTTGTTGCAGGTGTAAACTCACCACAAGCTGATGATGGAATACACTTTGTATCTTGGAATGGCGATACTTGTCCATACCCTACATGGTGGCAACCGTGTGTTTCTTCAGACGTAATTGCAACCAACGTTGCAGGTCAAGAGATGATTTTGAGATTCGCTCCTCTGGGAAGTTACCCAGGTGAATTGACTATCAATGTCAAAGATCCTGATGGAACACTAACTTCTTGGAATCCACCATCAACACTTGGTGCAGAATCACATAACTCTGGTAATCCTCAACCACTAGTCTTGGACAAGGTAGGTACTTACGTATTTAGTCTACAAGACAGTTATGGCGATGGTGCTAACGGTGGCGGATTTGAAGTTGTCCAAGCATCAACTGGCGCTTGGACTGCTTCTGGTCCAGCCAACCCTCCTCAATACTGGGACCCTGGTGTTGCTGGTTTGCAATCAACTTACCCGTCAAGCAGATATGGTGGTATCTCATGGTCTACAAGCAGTATGTCAACAGCATATTCTAATACCATGGATGGTATTTTAATCCAAAATAATGGACCCGATCCAATTAATTACGAACTTGTTGGTTTAGATAATTATGGTGACGGTTGGACAGGTAATACCTACATGAGAGCACAAGTTGCTCCTGTTGGTTACTGGACAACATCAACAACAGGTTTCCCACCAACTGCATTTAACTATGGAGGAGGATATGGTACATCTGTTGCTGCTATTGGAATAAGCGCGTCTTATCCTAACGTTCCGTTCTCATCAGGTAGTGAATCAGCTCCGGTAACTGTTACACTTGATGCTGGATATGAAATGCGATTCCAGATGGCATGTACTTCTTGGTGTGGTGAAGTTAATCTGAGGATTACTGAATTGGCCCCAGAAGATAATACATGGACTGGTCCAGTAATTGCTAACAACGATATCAACTTTGATAGCGTAAATAACAATCCTAATGCGGTTGGAATTTACCTGTCGAATTGTGATGTCCAAGACTACACAATCGTAACTCAAAGCAACACTATTGACATCGGACAAAACGCTATTTGGAATGATGGCTGTGCTTGGAATGATCAAAGTTCTGTAATTACAGGATTTGATATTGCAAGTTCTTATGGTTACAATGATGACAATACTTTCAGTGTTGACCTTGCATTAGATGGAACCACTATATCTGGTTTCGAAACTGGTGTATACAAGACTGGTGGTGGAACTCTTGAGATTTCCAATGGTGCAACAATAACCGCTGGAGCAAATGGTATTGGTGTACACACTGATGGTATTGATGTTAGTGTAATTGCTGCTCTAGTAGATGGTGGTGCAACAGGTACTGGTATGATGCTAGAAAACAGCAATTATGCATGGTTATACCCAATGGATGTAACTGGAAATGTTGGTCTACACGCTAAGAATTCAGAAATCCTATGGGATGCTGGTCAAGTAGATGCTGATACTATCCTAATCGCTGAAACTGTTACTGGAACTGTTCAATCATTGACAGATCCAGCTGCAGGTGGCGGTGCTGGAGTAGCATCTGCAGGTTCAACTACTATGATTGATGCACGCTCAGATACAAGACTGACCGTTGTTGACTGGCCACTAGTTGATAACAAGATTATCACAGATAGTACCTCTATTGTTGATGAGGCAAATTGGTTAGGCATAGATGCAGATCACCTTGGCGGCGAGCCATTGTCACAAGTTGGTGTATCTATTACATCTGACCAAGGTTTCGCTGCATATACTTCACCAATATTTACTACAAGTATGCTTGTAGATGGTAACAGTGATGACTGGAACGGAGGAAACGCTCTGAATCCATCTGGTTATGCTATGCCAGGTAGTGTTGGCGGACCAATGTATGTGACAACAGACAGTGGTTCACTAGTTCTTGGATTTGACAGTGTTGATACTACTGCTAGTGATGTATATGTTTACGTTGACAGCAATGATATGGCAGGAAGTTCACTTGGCTATAATGGTGCACACAGTTTGCCATATGCTGCAGATTATGCAATCGTTGCAACATCAACTGGTGTTGATGTATATTACTACAACGACCCAGCATGGGTACTAAACCCAACATCGAATGCTGTTTCAGCTCAGGGCTCATACCTTGAAATTGGAATTCCAATTTCTGCATTGGGTGGCTCTTCAGTTGACACAATGAACATCGTGGCAACAGTACAGAATACTGGAACTAACGATGTTACAGCAGCAAGCCCAAGTCAAACCACAATTGTTGGAACAGGTGCAGAATCACTTGATAATGCATATGAATTGACATTGAACAAACTTGATCTTGCAGATGGAACAATAAACAACGAAGTACTATTGCATCGTTCATTCGAGTTCGGTAATCCACCAACAACTCCACACAATTACCAAGTTATGGTTAAGACTCCTGCTGAAACCAGACACACTTGTGACTTCGACTGGGCTACTGAGACCAATGTTGCAATGGATACAAGCAAGTCATTGACCTTTAACATCTTAAGGGCATGTCCTGAGATTACCGCAGTACTTGACGACATTATTGTTGATGAAGACTCAGGTTCTGTAGATCTTGACTTGTCTACATTTGTTGATGATGAGCAAGATGTTGAAGATAATATGGAATGGGAAGTTGTTGGTAGTAATATGGATGCATTCGCAAACATACTATCTGACTTCAGTGACCTATCAGCTGCTACTGGAACATACTCAATTACGCCAATCAATGACCAATTTGGTTCATTCGACATGACGTTTGAAGTTGTTGACAGTCATGGACAGACTGCATCTAAGACTATTACTTACACTGTAAAGAATATCAACGATGCACCGGTGATTTGTGACGCTAGATCTGGTGTTGATCCAGATTGTGACAATGGTGATGTTTACTTGTACGCTGATACTGCTGGTGATAGATACAACTCTAGAGATGAAGGTTTCACATCCTATAGCAAGCCTTTGGGTAAGACTGCTAATGATACTTTGAATTCGTTTATTAGAGACATGGCAAATGAGCAAGACCCTGTAAACCAAGTTTACACATGGGGCGCTTCTGCTACTTGTGACCAAATCAGTGTCGCTCTACAGACCAATGTCAATGATGTAACAGAGATTGTCGTTACTGAGAATACCAATTGGGAATATGGTGGTGTATGTGATATTACACTAACTCTATCTGATGATGGTGCTGAAAATACTGATGCAACACCTGTCGTAGTACAGTTCGCTGTTGCTCCAGTTAATGATGTACCAGTAATCGCTTCTGAAGGAGTTGTTGACTCCGCAGATGGTAGTAACTCATTCCAGGGTGTTCCAGGAACTAGTGACTACAGATTAGACCTTGTAGAGGATACAGATGTTCAAAGTGCATTGACCTTCGATCTATCTGGCATTAAGTCCGATATCGACCATCTAGATGCAGACTTGTCATGGACACTAACAGATACTAATACCTGTGATTCATCTAACTACTACACAGCACAAATCAATGGTGATACTCTAGAATTCACTCTGATTAAAGACGCTACAACAAATGCTGAACCTTGGGAGGTTGATATGCTGAACAACAACGGTATCCATCAAACAAGAACTGCTAACGGTCGTTGTGAGATGACATTGACACTATCGGATACTGCAACTCCACCAACCTACATGCCTAACTACGAATTGTTAGACCAACAAGGATATGCACCTAACAACTACCAACAAGAGAGTGTATCTGTTACCCTATCTGTAGAAGTTGACAATGTTGTTGAGAATGTACCTGACTACTACCTTGACGAGACTGAAGGATTTGACTTCAACGGTGTCAATAATGTAATGCCTGGAACATATGTACCAGTTGACTTCAGCATCTTTGCTGGTGGCGACGATGGTGACTACACATACGATCACCTGTTGGTTGTATCTCTGCATTCTGATGGACACACTGAGGTTGAACTACCACAATACTTCACACCACCTGCATTCGGTCAATCACTGGATATTGATGACTGGGAAGTTCTAATCACTGACTTAACCACAGAGGTTTGGGTAGAAGTTGATGTAGTAACCTGTACTCCTAATGCAGCTGATACATGTACTGTTGATGATGTTCAGAATGACAACCCTGAATCACACAATTCTGTCTCAAGCAATCAAGTATTCGGAAAGTGGTCTGAACCTGGTAGAATTGGTGAAGATGCTAATGGTCAACAATCTAACAGAAGACCAGCATTTGAAGATAAGAACTGGTGTAACAACATGATGTCTACTAACGGCGGCAATGAAGTTGCATGGAGTGAATCTTCCTCATGTCAACACACAGAACAAGGATACAATGGTGCCTTTGGACAAGACTGGCAGACTGCTGATGTTGCTCTACCAGTTACAGTGACAACAATCGGTGCTCTATCGGTTGCTTCTTTCGCACCAAGTATCATTGCAGTTGCTCTAACTGGCTTGTTTGTTAGCGCTCTTATCCTTGCTGGACGCAGAGACGATGATGAAGAAGAATTTGTTGAGGAGAAAATTTCTGATGATGATACAGCTGTGAGCCCAGTAATTGCAACTATCTTGATGGTTGCGATCACTGTTGTTCTATCTGGTGTTGTATATGTGTGGGCTGCTCAACTTGCTGACACAGATACTAAGGGTGTACCAAGAGTAACCTTCTCAGCCGAGAACGTTGATACTGGTAGTGTTGAAACAGATCACTGGAAGATTACCGTTGGTCAAGCACAAACTGTATTGGCTACTCAAGCGGTTGAAGTTACAGTAATCTATCAAGATGCAAATGGTGATATTGTTTCCGAGACAACTAACCTTGCTTCCACAGACCATGTTTACGGATTCTCGCCGTTCAACAGCGATAAATTGGTAACCTTTGGTGATGTAGTTACAATTGACGAAGATGAAACAATATCTTCCTTTAGTACAGGAGATGACATCTATGTCAAGACTCAAACTGCTGATGGTCACAAACTAGTTGATGCAACTATTAGGATCGTCTATTCTCCTGGTGGAGATACACAAGGTGCTGTCTTGAAGACCTACACAGGTCTAACTTGGAACCAACCAGTCTGAATTGACTAATAGAGATAAAGACAAGACGACAGTGGGAGGGTTTCGGCCCTCTCACTGCGTACTTGACTTGATGTTTGTTTAGTGCGAACTATTGCGGTATATGACGAGTGTTTTTGTATTGTAACTTCTGGTAACGTACATGGTTGACGTACCAAAAGTGGTAGTATTCGATTGTGATGGAGTTCTAGTTGACTCAGTTAGCTCTTGGAAAACATTACATGATTACTTTGGTACAGATAATTCTCTTAATCTGCAGCGTTTCATTAATGGTGAATTGACAGATGTTGAATTCATGCGATCAGATATACAAATGTGGAAGGAAATCAAAGATCCGATTTTTCGAGATGAATTATTTCGTTCATATTCTGGCGTCAAAATAATGCCAGGTGCTAAAGAATTGATTCAAGAGTTGAAAGAAGCGGGAATATTCGTTGCTATAGTTAGTGCAGGTGTTGATTTATTTGTCTCATCAATAGCAGCAATGCTGAAGGTTGATGACTGGATTGCAAATGGTTTCAAGTTCAATGAAGATGATACTCTTTCTGATGAAGGAATTTGTCGGCTACACGCCACTAAAAAAGATGTAGTCATTGAGAAGATACTCAATATGCACGGTTTTGATGCCAAAGACTGTGTTTCTGTTGGAGATTCTGAAATGGACCTCTCTATGCAGGTTGAAGGAAGTAGATTCATCGGTTTCAACCCATCAAGAGAATCATCCTTGTCGGCTTTCAAAGATGCTGGAGTTCCTATTGTTTTTGAAAAGAATTTACTCAAACTCAAGCCACACTTGGGGCTTAAATAATCATACAAACGGAATTGAAGTTGTAGCATGACTCTGTAGATTTACAATAGTCAACATACATGGTTTTGGTTGGAAACCTAGCATTCTTTGGTATGATGTTTGATCTTGCCAAGTGCTTGAACAAACAAGTGTAGTACCTTTGAAATCAACACAAGCATGACCGTGAACGTGACCAGTAACAAATATATCTGGTACTTCATTGATTACCAAACCGTCTTCAGGTTCAGGAGATAATGGAGTTTTACCCCCCCATTGAGGGGCAAGATGCCTTCTTCTCAGCATTTGCCGCATAGCTTCAACAGGGTCTGAGTAAGTTACAGTTTTGAGACCGGCAACAAAGTCATCAATTGATTTACCATGATAGGATAATAATCTTACACCATGCAATGAAAAATCACAAGGATTGCCAACGAATGTGGTTGTATTGTAATCTTGCTGAATATCCTTTTCAAAGGTTGGCTGAGGTTCAGCAGGCCTTACTGCATCGTGATTGCCTGGCAACATTATGCACTCTACCCAATCAGGTAGTAACTCTAGCAATCGAGCAAACTCCGAGTATTGGGCAAATAAATCTGGAATTGATAATTCTTTATCTTGACCAGGATATATTCCTACTCCATCAACGCAATCACCTGATAAAACCAGATATTTGATGGTCTTGGCTAAAGGATCATTATGGAACCATCTAACCATTTTGTGCCATTGAGCCTCTAGGAAAGTCTTCGAACCAACATGGACATCAGACAAAAATGCGACACTAATGCCAAATGGTGAGGACGCTTTTTGATGTCTCTCCTTCATTGGGAAATGTAGGTCATCAACAACAAATATCTCACCTGATTGATTGAAGTTTCCTGACACTCCAATAACGTCATCTGGCATTAATCCAGCCTCTATTATTTGCTCTTGATATTTGTCACGATTTTCACTATTTGGTTTGTATAACATACATCGTATTTCACCGGTTTCATCCTCTAAACTCCACATTAGATGTCCGTTTTTGGTATATCTTGGTTCGTTAACTAAACCAATTGCTACAGCTTTGTTGTCATATCCTTGGTACCTATGTTTCTCTCTTATTAGACGAGATACTTCTGTAGGCCGGCGCGGTAATTTTGAATTCTTAACAATCATTTCCCTAATCTTGGTTAATCTATCTGAGAAACATGCAGTAATATCATTCATTTTTCCTTCTGTTGTACTCTTTCCAGTGATATCATAGTGAACAGTGATGTCTGTAGGAGCATCTACTGCGAGACAACTATAGTCGGATTCATCCCAATCTGGTAGATTATTTCTAAATTCAATATCCAATGGTTCAGGTGCTGCAATTGGTGCAATTATTCTACCTAAATCAGTTGGAGATTCACTGGAGGTTAGTTTTGGCGTTGAGGTCAAATTAGGCTTTTGATTATGTTGTGGGAATAATGCGGTTAATTTTTCAAATATTTCTTGGGTTAGAACTCCTCTATGAAAATCAATTTGAGAACCTAAGTCCAACAACTTAGCAGGATCTGAATGTTCACGTAAACTATCGACAATTTGACTGGAAGCGATGATTCTTCTTTGGCGCAACAGATTGACAATATCGTCAGATGTCGCTGCCATAGATTTTGGTAAAGTCGTCACTCCAAAAGCAAATCGGTTGGATTTGTGGTCAATTCCACTCTACTTCTTCACCAATTGATTCATCTTCACCTTCTGGTGAATCGCCACTCCATGATTCATCTTGCCAAGGTGCAGATTGCTTTGCTGCAGCTTCACGCTTAGCACGTTCCACTTCAAAAGCGGCTCTTGCCTGTTCCTTTTCCGCTTCGATTTCGGCTAATTTCTTACGATTTGCCTCTGCCTTTTCCATTGCATCATCCCAAAGTTCGATTGCAGTCAATAACGCGAAGTGAACAAAACCAATTTTGTTTTCTGAACGATTACCTCCAATTTGAGTAGATACAGCATTTGCCCAAGTATTTGAGGCGATTCCCACATAAACAGTACCTACTTTCTTGGTTGTACTATCGTTACCAGGTCCAGCGATACCAGTAATGGATATGGCCATATCAGCATTGGATTGTTCAAGAGCACCTTTAGCCATTTCAATAGCTACTTTAGCTGAAACAGCACCATGCTTTTCCAAAGTCTCTTGTTCCACATTTAGTTCAGACACTTTTGCATCATTGGAATATGTTACCCAAGACTGGTTAAACCAATTACTTGCACCTGCAATATCAGTAAATGCACTTGCAAGTAAGCCACCAGTACATGATTCTGCCACAGTAATGGTGTGACCACCTTCTTTCAGCCGTCTAACCAGCCGGGCTGCCGCTGCTTGGATATCTTCATCCATTCAGTACCCCGTCGAGTCTCTTGGTTTTGAGGTTAACGCATGCGTTGCATTCAATAATGAGAGTCAACACGGAAGGCTGGGTCTGTGGTCTAGGGGTTTATGACGTCGCCCTTACAAGGCGAAGATCGAGGGTTCAATTCCCTCCGGACCCACCATGCTAATAGCAATATGATTCAATATCATCTACTGCATCAACAATAACTTTTGTTATGCCAGTTCTTTGACACAATTCCTCTTCAGTAGCCTGTTCAAAGTTAGCATCAACTAGTATTAGATGGACCGCTCTTTGCCACAAACCATCGGTAATTTTGGCACCTCTGTGATCTACACCAACTAAGATATCGAGTAATTCACTGTGAAAGATTACAGCCGCAGCATTATCTAAGTCCTGATGATTAATCAACAACCATCTGGCACCATCAAGGATTGCCAAATCCTTAACCTCTTGAAATTCAGAAAAGTGTACAATCTTCACATCAACACCTAAATTTTGAACCGTAATAAGGCAATTGCTCCACCAATACCAAGCAATTGCTGGCCTGAATCATGGTCAGTCGAGCATTGGATCATTTCTCCACCAAATTCAGTTAATTTTTGGCACCAGTTTTGCCAACTAAGTCCATTGATAGTCGATTCTTCATCACGTAATAAGTCAGCGGAAATTAGCAATGTTTCTATTGCTCCTTCATTGAGTGCTTTGTTTAATTCTTG
>CEVR01172295.1_pt1 | contig 11403 bp, 9 predicted proteins | sample 356541 | NCBI WGS metagenome assembly CEVR01 (sample SAMEA2623734, study PRJEB7988) | marine metagenome | isolation source: saline water (ENVO:00002010), including
TACCGGCGAGAACGTGCCTTAATTCACGCTCATACTGGCTTGTCATGGGCTAGGATTGTTGTCAACCGCCTTTATTGACTTCGGTGATTTTACGACGAACCATCATCGTTTAGGAAAGTTGAAACCAGGAGCCCTAATGGCGATGGCCTTCGCATTTCTTTCCTTAAAGAGGGATGACGTTTTCATCTCAGACTGTATCGGCGTATCCCCAAGAATGGGCGATAGTGGAACTCGCATTGGGATTAGAACCCCATTGAAGCGTTTGTGTCAGAAGGTCACCATTTTCGTTGTATGTGTACGTCGTGACGTCGGGCGATTGGTGTGCTGAAGTTGCTATGCTCGATGATACTAGCAGGTCATCAACATAGGTGTAATTTGTGTATGTCGGTTGATACCAAGTTCCACCGTAACCATAGGTGCTAGTCATTTGGGTCATCTGGCCAGCATCATCGTAAGTATAGTTGGCGTATGTCGTCGAATTGCCATAACCGATTTTCTTCGTGAAACTCAGCAGACCATTTGAAGTATAGAATGATTCTTTGGTTGTAAATTCGGTTTCTTCCAAAATTTCTCGACCTTCGGAGTCATAGGTATAATTCCAATACTCTTCACCAGCACCGTCTTCATAATACGTTTTCAATTGCATCAGTAGCCCGTTCTCGTAGTGATATTCCTCAAACTCAATGTAAGGATCTTCTTCAAGGGTTGCAGTCGTGTTGTTCCATTCGCTAGAACCGGTTTGTATTAGAATTGGTTGCCCTTCATCGTTGTATGAAATGTTGGTGTAACCACCATATCCATCTCCGCCCCACCACGATGAGTGAATCATGTTGCAAGATGCGTCATAGGTCAGGTTCGTCATAGTGTAGTGGTAATTTCGCATCATTTCACTTTCATGTTCCATGGATGTTATTGTTTGAATTATGGCCCAGCATCGCTCTGTACCGTCTTCTGCGGTTTCGGTTCTTGATGACAAATCTTCATCGAGACACCCAGACAGTGGTAACAAAATCAAAATGGCTGAAAGGAAAATACAGTTGAAGTGCATGCTTCGCATATCAGTAAACAAACCTCTAGGAGACATAAATTATCCGCTGGGGGAAGTAAATTGAAAGAGGAATCAGCGATTAATTGTGAGATAGGAATTATCAAGAGAAGATGATAAGAAGAGTTTGGCTTGATTTTCGGACTTGATTCGAGACGGAGGATTATAGAGGACCAAATCATGGAATAACTTGTGCAAAGGATCCTCGTTCGAACCGATGATTTCCAACTTGCTTATCGCATCATGCAAATTCTTCGAACGAGAAAAATCAACGTTGAACAATATTCCTTGAGCCAACCGTTACCAAAAAAAGACTCGATATGGATAGGTTCGGTCGATGAAGTTGCAGAAAACTTAGCCGATGGACGTCCGATTGCTGCTGAACTAGATTCTATCGATATCGCTATCGAAGCAGCGATATTTGCATTGAAAGGATCGTCGAAGACGCATCGATTTACCTTAGGCATCGATACTGGGCCTCGGCCAGGTCTTGCATGGTTTACAGATGGAATCTTGATCGACACGAAACAAACCGAGTCCGTTGAAGAGTGTATCGAAATGATTGAATCACTCATTGAGAATCATGATTTTGAACATCTCTTAATTCGAATGGGAAAAGGCTCACCTTCGCATCGAAATCGTCTTGTCAATGCTATGTTACACCGTGGGTACGTTGTTGAATTGGTCAATGAACGAAAAACATCGAGCGGATTGAGCAGAAATCAACACGGTGTTTCAGCGATTCGAATCGCAACACTTGCAGGAGAACGGGTATGGGAAGCGTTTGATTTGCAGCCAACAGAAGGAGAAATTCGAGAGATTCAACGTAGAAGTCGGATCAAAAGCCAAGGACGTATCACCATCTCCTCCGACTTAGCGAAAAAGGTCGTCATAGGAGAATTGACTCTCGCCGAAGCGATTGAACAATTCATTTGATTCGTACTCTATACCGTTCTCGACCGTTCGCGTAGAGAACGATGCTTCCTGTTGAAGAAACTGCAATAGCAACACCTTCTGTTAATTGCGAAATAGCCCGAGCTGCGAGATGTCGCCCCCCTTCACCAGACTTTGGCGTAAGGCCTGATGGAACCTGAATGTATCTTCCAGCATCGCTCGCAATCCCTTCTCGATTGAACAGGATGGCCCCGTCCAACCAAGCGAATTCTGCTAATGTCTCGTGATTTTCCTTGTTTCGAACATCACGCTTTGCTTCACTATGACCTTTGAATGGGTTGAGGACCATGGCCGTAGAATGTCCTCGCATCTTCTGGATGTTACCGATGGCGAACAGTGCACCAATAGCAGTACCTTCACGTCCTCGGGCTCCAATACCACGTGCAAGTTCAATCATTCGAATGAGGATTTCAAGTTCTATCGTTTGTTCTTCTGCGATGGCTGTGAGTCGTTCTGCTCCTAGCATCTTGGTATCGACCATAATGACGCCATCGATCGGTTCAGCAAGAACGATGAGCAATCGGCCTCCTTTTGCAATCCATCTCTCCCCCATACCTTGCAGGACTAGATCGTATAACTCATTGAGGATGGACAGACCCTTCGTAGAAAGGCCTTCTTCAAGGACATCAGCATCGATTTCATGTTCGATGAGTGCATCGCGTACACGACTCAAACTTGTCATAACGCGCAATGGTAGTTTGGGTGGAATAACTTCAACGATCGAACGTACCTTACGGCTATCGTTTGAAACCATAAGCACTGCATCGAATGAGGAGGAGGAGGATTGAATGGCGACACTCACCATGTGAGGAAGGTCGCTCATGGTTTAGGCCTCAGTCGTTTGTGGTGTCGATACCTGGTAACAAATCGTTGATTTCACGATAGACCGTTCGCATATTGGAAATGAAATTCTTTTCTTTCACTACGATGGTGAAGGTCTTGACGCCAGGGTCTTCTTCACCATCGAGGAGGCCAAGAAGTGTTTCAAGCGTAAGACGGGCTCCCTCTCGATGAGGGTAAGCAAAGACGCCCATGCTCAAGGGAGGGGAAATGACGTTCTCCATGACACCTAGCTCCTTGAGCGTTGCAAAGAGTTTGTAGTAGGTTTCTGGAAGAAGGTCGCGTCGATTCTCATCTTGGTTTGGTCGACGACAATCAGGACCGACAACGTGGATAATGTGCTTGAATCGATCTGCAAGCGCATATGGCTCTGTAACTACATTGTTGGTTACTGCACACGGTGGAGCGTTGATTTTCCGCATTTCCAAACAGATATTCCGGGTTGCTTGGGTCAATTCTTGACCAGCTTGTTGGTGAATCATATTATCCAGACCTTCTCTTCCAGAAAGTCGATTATTCGCTGGTGTTATGAGGACATCACCCGAGTGATTCCAGACATCTCCACCAACAACGCGAAGTGTGCCCCACTTACAGGTCCGAGCCATGTATAACTCTGCCATCAATTACTCAGAGGAGGCCACCCTTCATATTCTTTCAGTGGTTTTTTGATGAAAAAGTGGTTTTCTCCTTCAGAATCCATGCCCAATCTATCAATACTGCTAAACTACAATTTGATTTCGACAAGCCATGGCAGGAAGAGGAACAAGTTTGTTTCTCGTTTCGCTAATGCTCGGTTCTTTGTTCAGTGCTTTACCAACAGCATCCTCAAATTCTCAGCAAACGACAAGTTTAGAGCCGCTGGAAAATCTCTTCCAAGGATTCACTACTGGCGATAATTGGCTGAATCTGGACAATCAGACTATTGCTGTTCCAAACGGCTTCGATGCCATCGAGGTCTACGATTACAGCGATGTTGGTGTTTTGATCAACAACAAATCAGAAGCGAGTAAAACCATCGGTTGGGCGTTTGTTCAAGCGAGAAACATAAGCCATGAACGTGTCTTCGTTTTCGATCTCGATGGAACTCCAACAGGAGAGACCATCAATCGGAATCAATTTACTGATTTCTTTGCCTTGCCATTCCTTGAGATGCTAAATAATCGAAGCAATGTATCGGATATGAATTATCTCGTTACAAGCAAAGGTATGCCACTAAAGGTGAACGGTGGACAAAACAAAGCGTCGTTCGACCAGGAGTTTGCTCTACTCGGCGGCTCATACAACAATAGTATCGGTGGCGATTATTGGTCAACCCATTCCTATGGCCCGTTGTCTGGCGGTGGATTTGAATCGTTTTCAAGACAGAAGCATGGGTTCTATCTAGTGACAAGGCTAACCGGTTACACCGTTGAAACGGCACTCGACCTCATCGATAAAGCGAACAATAGTCTCGGGCAAAGTGGAACATATGTTCTAGATCTCGCTACAAATCGTAATGGTTCAGGATACAAATTTTGGAACGACGATCTTTACACTGCGAATTCAACACTCACAGATTTGTACAATCAAAGTGTCTATTTTGATGAGGAAACAGGTTTTGTTACAAATGTAAGCAATGTCATGGGCTATGCTTCATGGGGTTCAAACGATGGTAATTGGGGTGCAAATTGGGGCCGGAATACCGGATTTGAAACCGAAGATACATCTTGGTCAAGTGGTGTCAAATATTGGAATTCTACGGTACCTACATTATCTTCAGGAGATTCTTTTGCATGGAATTACCAAACCGGTGTAAAGAACGCCGGGAGTGCGTCCCTTGAAGCTGCGATTTCGGCTTCTTGTTCCGATGAATCGAGCAATGGTACACAAGGCATCTTTGCTGAATACTTCGATAATGAAGGCGTGAGTTTCAATACTGGATCAATGCCATCTCTAATCGACCGTGCCCCCGAACATACTCGTATTGAGTCCTCCTTGCAGTACAATTCAATGTATTCAGCATACCCTGGCCTCGATGATCGTTTCAAGAATAATTGGGGTGCAAGGTTTAGTGGTCTGATCAATATCCCAGATAGTGGAAATTGGACGTTCTATCTCACCAGTGATGACGGTAGTGAATTGTGGCTTGATGGGACTAGTTTGGTTACAAATTATGGCTCTCATGGTATGCGAGAAATGTCAGGAACGCGCAACATCTCATCTGGCCTTCACGATTTTAAAATTGAATTCTTCCAAGGCGGTGGCCCCCATGGTTTGCATTTGAAATGGGAAGGGCCTAATCAATCCAAAGCGATGGTACCAGCCTCTGCTTTCGTCGTTTCAGATGGAACGCCCCCCTCAGTATCGACATTGATTCACGCTTGGAATTTTGATGAAGGAATCGGAACTGAATCCAACGATTCAGTAGTGAATGGTTCGAATATGACGCTTTACAACATGAATGCTACAAATTGGCGAACTTGTGCGGACGGCGGCTGTCTTTGGTACGATGGTATAGATGACTACGTCGAAGTCGATGTTGATGATTGGGTTGGGAATTTCACGGTCAGCCAATGGGTTTGGGCGAATTCGACAACCCTTCCAAATTATGCCTCAGTACTTGCTGTTTCGGATAATGCTGGGTCAAACACGTCGTTCCAGCATGCAGTCTTCAGTGGAGAATGGCGATTACACAACAATCAGACGCATGCCTTTGGAGATGTTGAAGCACAACAATGGATGCATCTTGTTACCGTATTTGACAGTGGTTCTGCACGACAATATCTCGATGGAGTCCACGTCAGAACCACGTCGTTCCCAACAGGATCGCTAAACAATATCGATTTGTACAAACTCGGCGTTAATCGAGCAGGTTCGACATACTTCGAAGGTATGATCGACAAAGTCATGGTATGGGAAAGCGCTCTTTCCGATGATGAAATCACAATTCTGAGCCGTGATATCTACCAAGATTGTCAAGCATACTCCGGTTCAGGGGCATCGGGAGCATCACTCGAACAATTTGTCACCATTGATCCAGAATTGGAAGATCATGCATGGATTGTATCGCTAGCTGGAAAGCGTAATGGCGACGTTTATGGTAGTTACACGATGATTGTGGAAGGTATTGATGATCAAGGCAACATCCTCTCATCAAACACTTCGGATTCGAAAACATTTGAGAACGATTGGGGGAGCGCTGCAATGCGCTTCCGACCTCATGAAAATGCAACCTCGCTTAGAATCACGGTTCCTCTAAACGTAGTTGCTACATCTACTAGTGGTTCGGTCTACATCGATAGCTTCATTCTCCGAGCGATTCGACCCCATATGTCATGGGTGGATGGTTCGATTGCAGAAACAGCAGTATCTACCGGAGGACGCTCTTTCACTCTCGGTACGACATATGGACAATCTCTAGTCGCAGACTTGCTTGAAGATGGAGTCAGCGGCGTCAAGGGCTATGTGTATGAACCCTACTTGACAGCAGTAGGCCAACCAAGCGTCCTGTTCTCAATGTATTCTCAAGGATACAATTTTGCTGAAGCTAATGCTGCAGCAAACACTTACATTTCTTGGATGGGTGTTGTCGTCGGTGACCCGAAAATGGCTCCTTACATGAGCACATTACACGATGTTGAACTCCTTGACACTCGTATTCTGAACAATTTCTCTGTAGGTCAAACCGGCCATATCGAAGTAGCACTGCAGAACAATGGAATGTCTGCAGGTGATGGACAAATCGATGTGATCAATCTCCAAGGGTCTGTATTGATGTCCACAACAAATGTGAGCGTGGTTGCGGGCGACCAACCGGGTTCGAGAATGTCTGTTACGATACCAATAACGCCAACACAACCGGGATGGCTCGACGTTCGTGTTCGTTACGCGCATGATAATTCAACATCGTTCGAACGTAATACACTGAACAATTTCATCATCATGCGAATATGGGTCAACGATGCCCCTGTAATCGAATCGGTTGCTTGCGATCAAGATGAATATGCTCGAGGGGATTCGTTCCTTTGTACTGTGACTGCTTCCGATGATGAACGAGTGGAATCGGTTGAAATGGGTTGGAGCGTCATTTGCTCGAACTGTTCAATTAACAATACGGCATGGAACATCGGTTTAATGGGTTCAAGTGACAACGGAACGACCTGGGAAGCCATGATTACGTTACCAACTAATGTCACAATAGGTGAACTTGCGCTCCACATCACTGCAACAGATGGTCTCGGTATTGAAGCGGAACGTCTTGTTGAAAACGTCTCCACAATATTGGATGCTCCATCGTCATGGTTCGGCCCACATATGTCGAATGCGGACCCTGATTGGCTTGGAGTGACGCAGTTACCATCAACTTCTTCCATGGGTATACATCGTGGTGTTCAGCAAACGATTACCGGCTGTGTTCTAGATGTGGACCACAATAATGCAACTGAACAGCCACAATTCCTTGTTTCTCGAGGATTGCTTAGTGAACTCGTTTACGTTGCTATGGGGGATGCGAATCATCATTGTTATCAAGCATCCTTCATGGTTGAGAACGGTTCGTCTACGGATTCAATCGACATTGAAATGCGTAAGGATGATGGAAGCCTTGTTACTCAACGTACCATTCTAATCGAAGATAAAGTACCACAAATCCAGTTGTTTTTCGAAAATAATTCCACTGCATCCATCGACCGGATTGTCGATAATGATGACGAATTCCTTCATATTGTAGTATTCGATGAAGATGATTTTGTCAATGCTTACCTTGCAGATGTTGAAATCGATTGGCCGGGATATGGTTTGCAAGTTCTTTCGGCTGAAGGATTCGTCAATCAAGGCGAGATTCGAATAAAACTCGTACCACCTGTTGAGCTCCTCGAGGCAGGCGAAATCAACGTCTTGGTCGTACTACAAGATTCACGAGGCGTTGAATCGACATCAACAACAACCATCCCGTTGGTTCTCAATGCTCCAAGAATCGTTTCGATAATCCCTTGTAATGAACAAGGAACAATCGAGGAGTTGATGTTTGGCCATCCGGCTGTTCTAGGTGCGATCATCGAGAGCGACCGCCCGTTGGAAAACATTCAACTTTCATTACGACAATTGGGTTGGTCCGTTAACGCTCCTCAGATTCAACAACCAACATGGGTCCAATCAAACGATGGTTGCCTACAAGCATCGGGAGATGAAGTCTACTGGTTCAGACTTCAATTGGACGGTTCCTTTGCTTCTGATAATGGTTCGATTCAATTGATTGCATCAACAATTGACGGCTACCCGGCCTCAATGCAAATTTCAATGCTATTCAGACATGCTCCTCCAATCATCAATGGTACAGTTCCAGAATCTGTTGAAGCTGGTAGTGATCTTTCGTTCCAACTATCTATTACTGATTTGGATGGCCTAGGTGATGTGTCGTGTGCTGCAGACATCATCGATGACAACAACAGCGCTATTTGGCAGAAAGACTTCCGTCCTATTGAAACACTGGATGCTGATGGTTTCAATCAATTGAGATGGCCGATTCCGCGAAATTTGAATGAATCGACCGACTCCCTTCGAATTCATGTTGCTTGTGAAGATTCGGATGGGGAAACAGGTGAATGGGACTCAGTCAACAACATTACTATTGAACCATATGTTTGTCGTTTGAATTGCAACATGACAAATGATGAAGAAATCACAACTTCAGGTTCAACCTCTTCATTGCCTTGGATTTTCTTTGGAGTGGGATTACTAATTGTATTATTGACAACAATTTTGGTTGCTCGACGGCGAGGAATCGAAGAGAAATGGGCAACTGATGAATCCCTCGATGACTTTGATCAACTTACCTCGGACTCCATCGCACAAGCAGAAGCCTCGCTCTTGAGTATGTCTGCCGAAACCCCTTCAATTCCCGATGGTTGGACTGAAGAGGCATTCATAGAATGGTTACAAGGCGATAAGCCTGATGATTGGACTGATGAACAGTGGGAATCAATCCGTCAGGAACATGCTTCCAGTCTTGAGTCTCCAGAAATCAAGACCGATTAGATATTATTCTGAATGCACAAGGACGGGATGGTCGTCATGGCGGTAGGGTATGTGTTACTGAATGTTGTTCCTGGGGCGGAGCATGATGTTTATCTTCAATTAAAGGATCTTGACAACGTTACTGATGTCACCGTATTGTTCGGTGATTATGATTTGATTGTCAAATTAAACGCTGATGATCTTTCATCCATTGCAACAATTGTCGTTGAGTCGATTCGTCAAATTTCTGGCATTCTTGATTCAAAGACACTTGCAGGGGCAGAATTCTAGCCTTTCAGTAACCTTTTTTCATCATTTTTGGCCTTCGGAATGCAGTACTGAAAGGCATATGTGACGCAGTATTGCCTTTTTTCGCCACAAAATATAATAACTAGAAGTTGTGGTTGAGGTTCGGAGGTAATCCAAATGTCAGACAAGAAATATTTCGTTCTCATGGAGAACGGTAAAGACACGAGCCAAGTATTTGCGAGCAAGCAACCACGAGGAGCAGCCCTCAAAGCTGCAACCCGTGGACACACGAACATCCGCCTACGAGAGCGTGGCACCAAGCGTGTACACGTTTTCACAGGCTCGATCACAATGGTCGACAAGCCTGCTGGTGGCCCTGCTTGGCTCCCAGACAAGATCAAGAAGGCTAACGTCAAGAAGCAAGGCATCGAGCACCTTTGAGGCGCTTGATCACTTCTGATCTTTGACTCGTTCGACGAGTGTTGCCACAAAAGTGGCTATCCGCCCCATCAATGATTCAGGTCCTTGGTGGGGCTTTTCTAATTTAGCACCTTTCAAAATTGTACTGATCAAACCGACTTCGGTTTGAATTGATGGTTTTTCAGTTCTTCCGGAAGAGAAGTCATTTGACCTTTTTCTCCAATCGATTGAGCCCATGTCACCAGTGCATCGTAATGCTCACTTGTACCAAGTTCGCCAAGCCAGATGCGATCATTTCCATCCATCATCAATGAGACGTTCTTCATGCTGCATGGACCCAGGCATCCAGAAATGGAGAGTTTGACATGTTCCTTGAGCCCATGTTCCTCCCATGCGGTCTTCAGCATATCAATAGGGACAACATCGTTTCCCTTTTCGAGACGACCACAACAGCAACCGTCACAGACCATTAATCGCGGTGACATATCTTTCAACTCTAATTCAAAGGGTTGTACGAACGTAATCATCGTTGTCAATTGGAACCCAAACGTTTGACTTCTCATCGTTTTGAATCTCAACACGGTACGGATTGCCCTGATCCCACAATTTAATGATTCGACCTTCCGTAAATTCACCAATGTTTGCATAGACTGTATCTCCGAGATTGAATCGAAGTTCTTCTGCTTGACATTCCATGAGTCCTTTCTGAAGTGCATCGTGATCAAGATCTCGGCCGATGAAAACAAATCGACACTCTCGTGTTTCGCCTTCCTTCCACAAACCAATATCACGACTATAATCGCCTCCAAAGAGCATGTGGACACCTTGGAAGACATACTTTTCATCAACACCTTTCACAGCAAGGACCCCCTTGTATCGGAACAGATTTTCACCATGTTCACGCATGAGATTGCCGATGTATCGTTCGAGTTTGTTCACATTGAGTTCCCCTTCGAATTTCATACTCGTTGAGGTGACACGGTCATCGTGCTCATGTTCCGCTTCAGTATCGAGGAATTCAGGATCCATTTCGAGTGTCTTTTCCAAATCGAACGCCCCGATATTGACGAGTTCTTTTGGATCAATGATGCTGTTTTGTGTGTAGAAAATTGGTGCGAAGCCATTGATCGACTTGATACGAGCCTCAACATCGCTGAGTTCTGCTTCATCGACGAGATCAATTTTGTTGAGCATGATACGGTCAGCAAAGGCCAATTGCTCAACAGATTCATTCTCTACACCCTCTGGTTTCTCATCATCGAGGTGTTGTACGATATGCTTTGCATCAACAACGGTGATAATACCATCGAGGTTGTAATTGTTTGAAACTCGCTCGTCAGCAAAGAACGTTTGCGCAACAGGAGCTGGATCGGCAAGCCCGGTCGTCTCAATAATGACACCATCGAAATCCTTGATTCGGTCGTACATATTGTCCAGAACTTCGGTAAGATCGCCACGAACTGTACAGCAAATACATCCATTCATGACCTCGATAATGCTCTCTTCTGAACTCTCCACCAGAATGTTTTCGTCAATACCGACATCACCAAACTCATTTTCGATAACAGCGAATTTCATCTTATGTTCAGTGCTTGTAAGAATATGGTTGAGAAGTGTAGTCTTTCCTGAACCAAGAAATCCAGTTAATACAGTTACAGGCAGCCGATTGTCTTGTTCGCTTTCACTCATCATACTCACTTATTTTCTCGACTCTTAATACGTATATAACCCAAACTATTAATCTCTGGCAAGGATATTATTATCTCCAATTCAAACGTTCTGTAGTTGCTATATACACCATTTCAAAGGCTAGGGGATAAGGTTGGTATAGACCAGAGTGGTCTGAAAAGTGAGTCTATAGTGTTCTACGAATAAAGCCATTATGTATGACGGTAAGGGAA
>CEVR01172532.1_pt1 | contig 11401 bp, 9 predicted proteins | sample 356541 | NCBI WGS metagenome assembly CEVR01 (sample SAMEA2623734, study PRJEB7988) | marine metagenome | isolation source: saline water (ENVO:00002010), including
CTCAAATTGTCTAGCAAACGGATGATTCAACATCGCTATTCGAGTCTCAAGCTCTCGCTTGTGACCGTTCAAATCCGCATATCGTGGATAACCAGCATGAATTTCATCTGCTCCTTGACCACACAATCCAACTCGAACTGAGCGAGCCATGGTCTTGAACAATGGTTGGAAAAACAAAACAGACACATCTAGATCTTCACCATGCCAAGATAATGAAGGCAAATGTTTGGCAAAGGAATCCTCTTCCATAATCGATTGGTGATGTTTCAAATCCAATGAAGAAGCTACGAGTTCGGCTGCAATCCAATCCGGATTGTCCTCACTTTCAGCGACCGTCCAACATTCAGGTGTTGGCCGATTGTATCGATTTGCTGCATCATTAGCGACTGCAGCGACTAGTGATGAATCAAGACCTCCAGAGAGAACGATTCCGACGGGAACGTCTGCCATGAGTCGTTGACCTACACTATCGATGAAACCATCGAGAAGATTCTGAGCGCCAAGAACTTCGTCATAGCCTCCAGTTGGTACCATTCGTGGCGTCGAGAAACGGTGCGAATCAACCAATACGGGCAGGTCTGCTTCAAGCGACCATACTTCAACAGTACCAGGACGGACCTGATGAACGTCGAGGAAAAGCGTCGTAGCATCGAGTGGATATTCCCAAACAAGACGGGCCATGAGGGCGTGTTCATCCAATTGTGGATGGAAATTTGAATGTGCATGCAATGCCTTCACTTCGCTCGAAAAGACCAATGAAGACCCAATTCTAGACCGAATCAACGGTTTTATTCCCATTTCATCTCGAGCGAGAATCAACTGATTTCGTTTAGCATCCCACAAAGCAAAAGCGAACATACCATCCAATTGATCAATCCAATCACCATGATCTTTTGCACTTGCCATTGGATTGGAACCTATTGACTTCTCGTAAAGTGCAAGAATCGTCTCACTATCACCAAACGTAGTCCATGAATAATCAGCCATCGAAGAACGAATCGATTCAAAATTGTAGATTTCGCCATTGGCTATGAGGACGTTTCCTTCTTGTGATTGAATCGGTTGTGGGCTTCCTTCAAGATCAACGATTGCTAAACGAGCATGTCCAAGACAAACCGATTCATCATACCATATTCCCGAACCGTCAGGACCTCGATGGTTTTGTGCTTGAATCATCTTCTTTACGATGCTTGGCTCAGGAGCACCAAGCATACCTGAAAGACCACACATGAGAATCAAATTCTGGCTGTTTCCTATATAGTTGCTTTTGCTTAAGATCACCAAAGCGGATACTTGAACGCAGTTACTGCAAGCAGAATAACTGCAATACCGAAGAATGCATAGTAAATCGACTGGGGTGGTTCCTTGGAATCATTGTCATCATACATGGGTACCAACAATTGGTCGTGCAACACACGACTCTAAAATATGGCGGCGGAAACGTCTCAAATAATACCCAAAAATGGGTCGATTACGAGAACCACTGCCAAAGGTATCAACAACATCGTTGCATTATCATCTATGTAGCGCAAACGAGGCCATTCTGCAGCAACACATATCGGTGCCATCAAGGCTACAAATATCCATGGAGTTTCAACCAAATAAGCACATGTAGCCCATATGAGAGCAATACCGATCATTCCCCCCCAGATGACGGTTTTAGTCGATACTCCTTTTCGACGCAATTCTCCTAGTAGTGGATCTCCCAACGAAAGACTGAGGATTAATGGATAAGCATACTCTGGTTCTGGTGCCAGAAGGAACACCATACCAACACCTAGAGCTCCCCAAGCAAGCGCAGACACTTGCTTTGCTTCATAGGAACGTTGACCAACAATTGTCCATCCCATACGCAATCTTAGAGCCTCTCCAAAAACGGCGATTAGAATAACTGCAGAAACGACTTGTTCTAGCGTAAGTGAAACATAATCAGCAACGTCATTACCTAATTCAAAATACAACAACGGTAGGAAGGAAATGGCCAAATGAATACCACGTCGAAGAATATGTCCAGACATGCCTCCAACGGATAGTTCAACCGGATTTGTTAATTCAACTTGATCGCTCATTTCAATCCCTCAATTGGGCGTATGCATCTTCAAACGACATCAAACCTTCTTCGATTTTGGACAGAAGGGAGTCGAATTTAGGATGTTCGAGAAGTAGCCGTTCATGATGAGACAAGAGTCGTTCTCTACATCGTGCACGACCTGCACGCATTGATTGCTCCAATGTCAAAAGCATCGAAGAGGCTTCTGCTACACCAGTTCCATGCAATGCACTGACCAGAAGGACATCTGGAGCATCATCATGCCCGAGATGTAGAGATTCTCGCAACTCATTGGCATGACGTTGAGCTCCATCAAGATCGGATTTGTTGACAATTACCGCGTCAGCGAGTTCGAGTAAGCCTGCCTTTTCTGCTTGTACTCCATCGCCGCGAGCCGGTCCTTCAACCAGAACAATACGGTCGGCAACAGCTGCACAACGAACCTCGGATTGACCCGCTCCAACCGTTTCAATGACGACTTTATCCCAGCCGACTTGAAGAAGACAAAAGGCCATATCACGAACAACAAGAGGTACTGAACCGCTAGTTTTTCGTGTAGCTACTGAACGAACGTAAACAGAATCCTTTTTCTCATCATCGTCAACAATACTCATTCTAACACGGTCGCCAAGGAGTGCGCCTCCTGAACGAGGAGATGAAGGATCAACTGCTAGAACTGCGATTCGAAGACCATGGCCGACCCATTCATGCAGCATTCGGTCGAGAAGACACGATTTACCTACTCCGGGAGGTCCTGTTAAAGCGAGGATTTTCCAGTCCGAGGAGTCGCTATGAGGCTCATCAAATCGAATTTCTCCGTTTTCAATCGATGAAAGAAGACGAGCAAGCGCACGCCTGTCACCTGCTTTTGCGGCATCGATTCGGTCATCCAAAGTCTCACCTCATTCAGATGGATTCCAATACCATCCAGCGCCGTGACCAACGCCTGCATCATCTCGCTGAACGGCTGTAGTGATGAATTCAACCATCTCTTCAGATGTGGTTCCTGGTCCGAAGATTGCTCGTATCCCTGCTTCAAATAATGGTGGCCAATCGTCTTCGGGAATAATTCCTCCTCCGAAAACGATAACATCGCCCATATCATGCTCTCGGAGAGTTTGACAAATTCTTGGGAATAGATGTCCATGCGCACCCGACAGTGAAGAGAGACCGAGAAGTACTGCGTCTTCATCGCGAACAGTCTCGATGATCTGCTCAGGTGTTCGCCGTAATCCAGTATAAATCACTTCATGCCCAGCATCTCGAAGTGCACGAGCAACAACCTTTGCACCACGATCGTGCCCATCAAGCCCGGGTTTTGCGATTACAATACGCAGCGGCTGGTCCATGTCAAGAGGACTGGATTGATGGTTATGAAAGAGTCGTTGAAATCTACGTCGTCATCAATGGTTCGGGGATGATATCAAATGTCAGTCCTAACATCCGCAAACATGCCTTGGGAGAAAGACCCTCTTCATCTCCAACCCAGCAAAGGGTATCTACGTGTTAGAAGAGTCAACCGAGCCATCCTAGAAACGTGGTTTAGAGAAATTTCAACCGTTGATGTTGACACACTTCCCGAAGAAGGAGGAATAATCTACACAGCATGGCATCCAGGCGGCTTAATCGACCCTATGTTGATGATGGCTGCTCTACCAGGAGGGTTGACCTTTGCAGCAAAGGCGACCTTATTCAAAATACCAATCTTATCACGAATAATGAAATGGATCAACGTTCAACCCGTTCAAAGAGCACAGGACTCAGATGCACCTGCTGAAGAACGAAAAAGGGCTAATTCTAAACTTGTTGATACGTTAGCAGAACTTGTTGCAAACGGTGAACGAATCGCCATATTTCCAGAAGGAATGAGCCATACTGAATCCTACGCTGTCGAATTGAAAACAGGAGCATCTCGAATCCTTCTTGAGGCTCATCGAAGAGCACTCGATGCTGGAAAGCCAGCTCCAAGCATTGTCCCGATTGGATTGCATTATAGTGATCAGCACAAGTTTCGAGAACGGGTCAGTCTGCAAATTAATCGTGCGGTGGAAACACCACCTATGCCAAAGCAAGAAGGGGCTCCACAACCAAGTGAGGATGAACTTACTAAGCATGGAGATCAAGCGCATGATCGAGCATGGTGCCGCGAAGTCACCTCAATGCTTCAAACAGAGATCAACCGAATAAGTCATGCACAGGAATCATGGGAGGATCGAGAATTGGTGTGGCGTGCAAGAAGAATGATCCATACAATACGAAGTGGTGAAAATGTTTCCAAAATCAACTACAATGAGGCGATTCTTGGCTCAAGGCGTGTTCGTGCTGCTTGGCAATACCTCTCCGTAAATGATTCACAGCGTACCGAAGAAATCGAAACGAAGTTCAAGTCTCATCATCGAGAAATGGAACGAATCCAACTTCGCTCATGGGAATTGAAAGACCGTAAAAAGAAGATTTCAAAGAAAGCATTTGTCAAAAACTTCGCCTTTTGGATATGGTCAGCATCATGGATGCTTGGCTTTGTTACATGGTCTGCCATGATCGCCACAGCCGTTCCGTACCTATTCGTTCGTATGCTCGTTTCAATGAAAGCAAACAAAGAAGAAAACAAAGCAGGTATTGGTTCGATGAAATTACTCTATTCTATTGGCTTATATCCCATATGGTGGCTGTTCTGTGCAATAAGCCTCGGATGGTTCATAGCTTCTGTTTCATCTCCTCTTCAGAATTTCAAATTACCAGGATTCATTTTACCCGTACTTGCAGCCATTCCATGGCCGCTTGTTTCAGTGATTCTTCTCTTCTGGTGGCCAATTTCTGCCCGACTACATCTAAAGTTGTATCAACGCTTAAGCAAATCATGGAGAAACCTACGCTTGTGGTCCAAACTACGAAGTGGTCAAATCGAATGGGACGCACTCATCCATTCTCACCAATCCCTAGCCACTGAAATGGCCTCGATTGGAAACGGCTTGATCCTACCAGGTGATCCAGATTGGAACGACCCTCCCACAGGTAAGGATGATTGGGAGATGGTTCGATTCCGGACGTCCTAAGGTCGATGCGTCTGGATTTTGTGAAGGGCAACGAATAAGGGCGTTATGCCTAACCGAGTGTTGGTGAGAAGGGTGTCGTCCACAGAACAGCGTCTCAATGACCTACGCGCTCGAAAGGCTAGAAGTGAAGCCGGTGGAGGCCAGGCACGTATCGATGCACAGCATAATCGCGGGAAAATGACCGCTCGTGAACGATTGGATATGTTGCTTGATGAAGGAACATTCCAAGAGATTGATGCACTCGTCGAACATCGCTGTCGAGACTTTGACATGGACAAGAACGTGATACCAGGAGATGGTGTTGTTACCGGCCATGGAAAGATTAACGGCCGAGAAGTCTTTGCTTTCGCACAGGATTTCACCGTTTATGGTGGCTCTTTAGGTGAAATGCATGGACTAAAAATTTGCAAGGTCCTAGATATGGCGCTCAAGACCGGTCGACCCGTAATTGGATTGAACGACTCTGGTGGAGCGCGTATTCAGGAAGGTGTTGCATCATTAGGTTCGTATGCTGAAATCTTCTTCCGCAATGTTCGTGCATCGGGCGTTGTGCCTCAAATCAGTGTCATTATGGGGCCATGTGCAGGTGGTGCAGTGTATAGTCCAGCCATTACTGACTTTGTCATCATGGTCGACAAAACTGCACATATGTTCATCACAGGTCCTGAAGTTATCAAGACGGTTACTAACGAAGTTGTTTCCTTCGAAGATTTAGGTGGTGCTATGACTCATGCTTCAAAATCAGGAGTTTCACACTTTACTGCCGATAGCGACGATTCTGCCATTCAACTTGCTCGAGACCTATGCGACATGTTCCCTTCGAACAACATGGATCGAGCACCTATTCGCAAGACATCCGATAGCCCAGATCGTTCCTGTGATGCTCTAGACGACATGATTCCTGAAGATGCGAACAAACCTTACGATGTTACCGATGTTATTCGAGAAGTCCTCGATGATGGCGGCTTTTTGGAAGTTCAAGCCGATTATGCAATGAACATCGTTTGTGGATTTGGCCACCTCGCTGGCCACACAGTCGGAGTTGTAGCAAACCAACCCAAAGTTTTGGCAGGATGTCTTGACATCGATGCAAGTGACAAAGCAGCACGATTTGTACGATTCTGTGATGCCTTTAACATTCCAATTCTTACCTTTGAAGACGTTCCAGGATTCCTTCCCGGAACCAACCAAGAATGGGGCGGAATCATTCGTCATGGTGCGAAATTACTCTATGCATATGCTGAAGCAACAGTACCGAAACTTACCGTAATTCTTCGAAAAGCCTACGGAGGTGCATACGATGTTATGTCATCAAAGCACATTCGAGGCGACTATAACGTCGCTTGGCCAAGTGCAGAATTGGCCGTAATGGGAGCTGATGGAGCCGTTGAAATTATTCATCGACGGCGAATTAAGAATGCTCGAAACCAAGAGCAAGAACGTGAACGATTGGTTCAAGATTTTACAGATACCTTCGCAAATCCATACAAAGCAGCAGCTATGGGTTATATCGATGATGTCATCGAACCGAGTGAAACTCGATCCCGTCTTTCTCGCGCCTTGTTGATGTTGTTGGAAAAGGAAGAGATACGACCTGCAAAGAAACACGGAAACATGCCATTGTGAGGAATTGATATGGCCGATGAAGCGACACTTAGAATGGCTGCAATTGCAGCAGTCCTCAGTCTTGTCGAAAGTGGTGATGATGTTTCACAACGTGGAAGACAACGTGGTGAAGCATGGTCACAAGACCATCGAAGGATGAATATGGGTCGTTCTTCACTCATGAATTATAGGAGCAACAGAAGTCCTTGGAGATGATACGATGACAGAGAAACGAACAGTCAAAGTCAACGGTGAAGAACTTGAAGTTGAAATCAACCTCAACGATGATGGTTCATACGAAGCCACTGTTGAAGGCCAAACGTTTACCGTCGAAGTGCCTAATGCACAAGCTGCACCACGTGCTCGACGAGGTGGAGGAGCAAAGAAGAAGAAATCCGGAACGGTTTCTGCAAACATTCCTGGAAAGGTCGTTACTGTTGAAGTAAAAGAAGGCGATATTGTCAAGGAGGGTCAAGTGATCCTCATCCTCGAAGCTATGAAGATGCAGAATGAGATTCAGGCTCCAGTTGATGGTACTGTCATCAATGTAGCTTGTGAAGAAGGTCAAGCTATCGAAGCAAATGTGCCCTTGATCGTTATAGAGCCAGAATCAAGTGATGACGGCGATTGAAAGGCAACAGTTCAAGAGGTATGAAGGATAGGTGAGTGTATGACCGATGGCCCAGCGTGTGATTACCCAGGTTGTGTAAATGTTGGTGTCATTATTTCTCGACTTTCGCCAGAAGGTTATCTCGTTGCAACCGGAAAGAAAGCCTATTCATTCCGAGAAGCATACCGTCGATTCCATTATTGTAATGACCACCATGATGAATTGATGAATGGCGTTTGGTCTCGTGTCCGTAAGCCAGATGACAAAAACGATGGCCACGTTGCTCCAACTGCAATTTGAGGGTGACTTACATAAGCAACTACGCAGTGTTTAGCATATGTCGGAACGACAGAACACCGCCTCTCAGAAAATTCTCGTCATTATCAGCACCTTGATGATGTGTACAATCTCATTTTCGCTTTCAGCACCATCACTGCTTACAGACGATTCAATTGTTGAAGCAGGGTCGTCTGGAGTAGGTTCAAGAAACGTCACATCAAGCATACCGAATCCATGTATTGGTAATGGAACAAACACTTCAGGGAATATCGTATCGGATGTACTCGAAGTAAACGACGCTCAATCAACCGCATCACCAGCAAGCATTCTTCCAGTATCATGTACCGATCTCTCGCTTCATTCATCGACTGATATCGACTATTTTGAAATTCAATTGGTCACTGGTGTAACCTATTATGTCAACGTAACATTTTCACATGCAATTCAGGATGTCGATGTCGGTTGGGATACCATCAACGGGAGCTTCCTCGCCTCTGGTTCGTCGGTGTCTGATAACGAACTCTTAACCGTCACTGCAACACAAAACATTACCTCCTATGTCGATGTTTACCCATACCTTGGATTTGGAGGTACAACCAATCCAATCTCATACAACATAACCATCGAAACCGATAATCCCGGCGGTGGCCAAAGCCTAGAGTTAGCATATGTGAACATCGCTAACGATACCAATGCTACCGTATCTTTCGTAGGCCTTCAATCCAATACAACCTACAACTACACCACTGTTCTTACTCAGGAAATGATTGGAAACACTTCAATCTCTTACAGCCTAGGAAATGGTTCATTCAATTCTTCAAATTCATCAACTTATACCTTTGATGTCAATTACACACTTGAGAACAATCAATCAACGCTCGAAGTTCTCACCCTTCTCTACGATGCAAATGGAAACCTCATCGCAACGGGTTATGATGAACTAGACATCGATATGTTAGCGATCGACGCAACCTCATCGACAACGGGTGAAATCAATCTCACCAATCTAAGCATTGGTACAACCTATGATCTTCTCTGGATGGTCTATGATGAGAATGCCTTCATCACGGCCTATCTTGCAAACAACAACAGTGTATATGCCGGACTGAATGCATCGATTATCGATGAGGACACTTACACCTTCACACCTCAGAGTGAAACTCGAGATTACAACATTACTTGGACAGGGCCAACAACATCGAACTTCCATGGCTTTGTTGGCGTTTTGAGCGTGAATGGAACTGTTATCAATCTCGCAAACAATGAGAATTTCACTGCCTTTGGTGATGATTTCTTCATCCCACAACTGCCATCTATTTTGATCAGCAGTGTTTCTTCAAGTGTGAATTCAACAACAAACGATGTAACCACACGTGGACTTGATCTCATTGTTGGTGACACCTACAAGTATCGAATCAAGATTCTTGATTCAGGAAACGCAACCGTTGCTCAATCACCACTGACGACAGTTACTGCTACCTACCAAGGCATGAGTTTTGGAACTTGGAACTACACGACTCCAACGGCTTCTGGAACCTATTGCGCACTTGCAGAACTTTACGAAGCTGATGGAACGCAACGCATTGGTGACCTCATGTGCTTTGCACTGACCTTCGATTCTGATTTCGATGGTGTTGCCAACGAATTGGATCAATGCCCTTCCAGTCCAGCAGGCGCCATTGTCGACCAATACGGCTGTGCAGCAAGTCAGAGAGATACCGATAATGATGGTGTTAACGATGACTTGGATGACTTTGTCAACGACTCTTCGCAATGGTCCGACCAAGATGGTGATGGCTATGGTGATAATCCGAATGGAAACAATTCTGACGCCTTCCCATCGGATGCAACTCAATGGTCAGACCAGGACGGGGACGGATACGGAGATAACCAAAACGGTACGTTCCCAGACGCTTTCCCTACCGATAGTACACAATGGAATGACATGGATGGGGATGGTTATGGTGACAATCCAAGTGGAAACAATCCAGACCTTTGGACCAACGATAGTTCACAATGGTTTGATTCCGATGGTGATGGATACGGCGATAATCCAAGTGGGACAAATGGAGACGCTTTCCCTACCGATGGAACCCAATGGGCAGATCAAGATGGAGACGGTTATGGTGACAATCAGAATGGAACAAACCCAGACGCATTCCCAACCGATGCAACGCAATGGGCAGATTCTGATGGTGATGGATACGGAGACAACCAAAATGGCAACAACGGTGATCGATTCCCAACCGATGGAACCCAATGGGCAGACCAAGATTTCGATGGCTATGGTGACAATCAGGCCGGAAACAATCCTGATGCATTCCCAAGTGATGGGACACAATGGTCCGATACCGATGGCGATGGCTATGGTGACAATCAGGGCGGTACCAACGCTGACAAATTCCCTAATGACAACACTCAGTGGAGTGACGATGATGGGGATGGTTATGGTGACAATGCAAATGGAGACAACCCGGACCTTTGTCCAAACACTCCATTTGGTAAAACGGTTGATTCAACAGGATGTGCCGACAGCCAACTCGATGATGATGGCGATGGAGTAACAAATGATCTCGACATCTGTCCGAACACACCTGCTGGAGAAACCGTCGACTTCAACGGTTGTTCAAGCACTGAGCTCGATGGTGATCTCGATGGAGTAAAGGATGCTTATGACAATTGTAAGTTCACCTCACTTGGTGAAACCGTAGATGTAAATGGCTGTGCTGATTCTGAAAAGGATACTGACTCGGATGGTATTACCGACGATATCGATCAATGTCCAAGCACGCCGTTGGGCAGTCCAGCGAACATCTTCGGATGTTCAGCTGAAGAGCGAGACCAAGATAATGACCAGGTTGCGGATAGCGATGACCTTTGTTTCAACACACCCGATGGCGAGACTGTAGACCTCGATGGTTGTGCAGAGAGTCAGAAAGACAGTGATAACGATGGCGTATCCGATGAACAAGATACCTGCGCAGGTAGTGCACCGCTCGCTTTAGTCGATGAGAATGGATGTAGTTCTTCACAATTGGACGATGATAATGATCTCGTCTACAATGATGAAGACATTTGTCCTGCTACACCAGCAGGTGAAGCGCCGAATACAGAAGGTTGTTCTGCAAGTCAAGTCGATGATGATGGTGATACCATCAGCAATGCAGATGACCTATGCCCAATGACAAACCCAGACCCTTCACTCGACGCCAATGGATGTGTCTCAAGTCAACGAGATACCGATATGGATGGTGTGTTTGACAACCGTGATGATTGCCCTGCAACAAATATTACAAGTGTTGCTGATGATGATGGTTGCGCACTTGAACAATACGATTCTGATAATGATGGTTACAACGATAACATCGATGCTTTCCCACTCGATCCACAAGAATGGGAGGATTCAGATGGTGACGGCGTGCCAAACAAACAGGATGCTTTCCCAGACGATCCAACACAAACAAGGGCTGAAGTTGAAGATTCAGGTTCTGGATTCCTAATCTATACACTCGTTGCAATACTTGTCCTAGGTGCCCTTGCAGGTCTTGGAGTCATGCGTAGAAACAATATGATGGGAGGCGAAAAGGTTAGTCCATTCGCACAGGAAGCAGAGATTCAAGGACAAATGGAAACACAAATGCTTGAACAACAAGTTTCGGGCAATGAATGGGAAGAGAATGGTGTTAGATGGTTGCGTCAAGAAGATGGATCCTTATTCTATCTTGATCCTCAATCGAATCAATGGGTTGCATACCAACAACCTGAGTGAAAGCGCTCTAATGAAGGCAAGGATTTAGATTC
>CEVR01061884.1_pt1 | contig 11377 bp, 10 predicted proteins | sample 356541 | NCBI WGS metagenome assembly CEVR01 (sample SAMEA2623734, study PRJEB7988) | marine metagenome | isolation source: saline water (ENVO:00002010), including
TTTTTTTAACCATTCATAACCTTCTAATGAAGCTCTTGAGCCTTCAGGTATGCCTTCAAGATATTTTCCAGTCAGTGCTCCGGAGGCCAATGGAGACCATATGGTAGTTCCCATTCCAAATTTCTTAAAGATAGGTTCATACTCTATTTCAAATCTTTTTCTATCCAACAGATTATATTGAGGCTGCTCCATGGTGGGAGGAGTTAAATTATTTTTATCCGCAAATTCATAAGCTTCAGTTATTTCTTCTGCTGTCCACTCAGAGGTGCCCCAATAAAGCACTTTTCCTTGTGTAATCAAATTATGCATTGCCCATACCGTTTCTCCAATTGGTGTATCGGGGTCTGCCCTATGACAAAAATAAAGATCCAAGTAGTCAACCTGAAGCCTTTCTAATGCTTGATCGCATGCTTCACTGACGTGTTTTCTGCTTAGTCCTATTTGGGTTGGTAAAGGTTTTTCTTTAGTTCCAAAAAATACTTTTGAAGATACGCAATAAGAATCTCTTGATCTATCTAATGATTTCAGGGCTTTACCCATTACTACTTCTGATTGACCTCTTTCATAACCCTCAGCATTATCGAAGAAATTAATACCTGCATCTAAACAAGTACCAAACATTTTCTCTGCTAGTTTTGTATCTACTTGTTTGTTAAAAGTTACCCAAGATCCGAAAGATAATTCGGATACTTTCAGACCTGATTTTCCTAAATTTCTATACTTCATTCTGTCTCCCCTATATTTGATTTAAAGCTTTAGTTAGGCTATCTAAACCTTGTTGGATTTCATCTTCTGATATATTTAATGCTGGTGCGAATCTCAATGCTTTGTTTCCTGCTGTTACTAGGATTAATCCATTTTCATAACATTTATTTAGTAAATCGAAAGCATCTATCTGTTTGATATCACAACAAATCCATAAGCCAGATGATCTCATATCTGAAAAGGCCTTAGTTTTGATAGCAATATCTGATAGTGAACCCATGATCAATTCTTCCTTTTGCTGAACTTCATTCAAGAAAGTAGGATCAGATACTATTTGAATGACTTTATTTGCAACTGCACAAGCAATTGGATTACCTCCAAAAGTAGATCCATGCGTACCTGTAGATAGAGATGGAGCTATATCATTTTTTGTTAATGTGGCACCGATCGGTATTCCTCCACCTAAACCTTTTGCTGAAGTCAAAATATCTGGCTCAATGTCATATTTCATATAACCAAATAAATGTCCCATTCTACCAATACCGCTTTGCACTTCATCCATGATCAGAAGAGTTTCATTCTCATCGCACAGTTCTCTTAAAGATTTTAAGAAGTCTTTATCAACTTCAAAGACTCCTGCCTCGCCCTGCACAGGTTCAATGATTATTGCAGCTGTTTTATTTGTGATTAAGCTTTCTACAGAATTGATATCATTGTATTTAGCATGTTTGACACCACTGACTAAAGGCCCAAAACCTTTTTTATGATTTTCCGAACCTCCCAGAGAGACATTCAAAAGGGATCTACCATGGAAAGAGTTTTCAAAAGAAATTAATTCTTCTCTTTTTTCTCCTCTATCGTAATGAAATTTTCTCGCTATCTTTATCGCTGCTTCGTTTGCTTCAGAACCTGAATTACTGAAATATACTTTTTCAGCAAAAGTTAAATCTGTTAGTTTTTTTGCAAGATTAATGGCAGGTTCATTCGCTAAGTAGTTACTCGTATGCCAAAGTTTATTCGCTTGTTCGTTAAGCTCATTAATTAAAATTGGATTAGAGTGACCTAGGCTATTTACTGCAATACCTCCACCTAGATCAATATATTCTTTATTATTCTTATCCCAAACTTTTGATCCAAGTGCCCTGTCTGGTATGAAATCTGCAGGCGCGTAGTTAGGCATCATTACCTGTTCATAAATGCCTTTTAGCTCAATATTATTGTCATTATCCTTATTCATATAGCTTTGGATGATCTGGGCGGTGTATTATAGATGTCCTAAACCTATGATCAAAATTCAAAGTAACAAAGAAGACAACTTTCATCGCATCTTAATAAGACCTAACCAATCCATTAGCTGGAAATCTGGCCTTGTTTTTATATTGGTTATTGCCTTTACCTGTTTGAGCATTGGGTTAGGTTTTGCTTATGTAGGAGCCACATTAATACTTCCGTTTGCAGGTTTAGAGGTCATATTCGTAGGAATTTGTACCTATTTAGTACTTAATAAAACCTCTCAGCAAGAAGTGATAACTTTATCCAAGGATAAACTCATAATTGAGAAGGGGGCTTATAAATTAAAAAAAGTATGGGAGTACTTTCGGCTTTGGTCTTACATTTCAGTAGAAAGACCAAAACATCCTTGGTATCCAGCTCATATAGTTGTTACTTCAAAAGGTGAGAGGGTTCCTCTAGGCGACTTCTTAAATGAGCAAGAAAAAGAAGAACTGATTTCTAGTCTAGAAAATATAATTCAAGATTTACGTTGACTATTTTCTCTGGTCAAATCTTTTTCCAACCATAGCGGAAGCAATATTAATCTTTTGAATGTCTATTGTTCCTCCAGCAATTCCCCAACCCCAAACATCTCTGTAATGTCTTTCCATTGGATACTCTTTATTGAAACCATAACCCCCCATAAGCTGCATAGCTGAAGCGACCACCTCTCTCGCAGTTTCATTTGAAAAACATTTACCTACGCTTGATTCAAAAATACTGGGGAAACCTTCTTGAGCATTGTGTGCAGCTCTGTGTATCAATAATCTTGACCCTTCAACTTTCATGGCCATTTCGGCTAATTTCATCTGAACTGCTTGAAATTCCACAATGGGCTTTCCAAACTGTTCTCTTTCTTGTACATATTTCAAAGCTTTCTCTAGTGCCCCTGAAGCTTGTCCTAAGCACATAGTCGCGTTTCCACATCTCTCAAGATCAAACGCTTCCATTAACTTTTTAAACCCTCCATTGGCTTCAACTATCACATTGCCAATAGGAACTTCCACATTATCAAAGAAGATATCGGCTGAAGGTATTCCACTCCAACCCATTAATTTTTCTTGTTGACCGAAGCTGACACCTTTAGAGTCTTTTTCAACATAAACAGCACCAATACCTTTGGCTCCTGGATCTTCTGACATTTTGCAATACACTACATATCCTTCGGAATGTCCTCCACCAGAGCACCACCTTTTAGTGCCATTTAAGATAATTTTGTCACCTTTTACCTCTGCTTTTGTTGTCAGATCCGTTAAAGCTGATCCAGCATTAGGCTCAGACATAGAAACAGCTACTACAATATTGCCTTTACATACCTCTGGTATGATTTTTTGTTTGAGGTCTTCAGAAGCAAAATGTTCAATTGCTTTTACAGGGCCAACGCAACTTTCAAATATAGGAAATGCAACTGCAGAAGAAACTTTTGCAAATTCCTCCATCACTAACAGGGCATCTAGATTCGATAGACCCAAACCTCCGTATTTACTCGACACATTAATGCCTAAGAAGCCCATTTCAGAATATTTTTTCAGCCATTCTTTAGATAGAGGTTCACCAGTCTCTTCTATAGATAAAGCTACATCTACCATCTCATTTTGAGCAAAATTCCTAGCTACTTCTTGAAGTTCTATTTGTTGTTCTGAAAGTTTAAAATCCATGTTCCCTCCTAAATTATTCTATTTAGTTTTAAATCTTCTATTTCATCCTCACTATACCCAAGTCCTGATAATATTTGTTTATTATGTTCTCCAAGCTGAGGTGATCTAGTTTTAATTTTTCCTGGTTTCTCGGATAATTCGACAGCTGGAGCCGCAACCGGATACTCCTTGTCTAAGCTGGGATATCCCATTTTTATGAAGGCTTCCTTTTCGATAATGTGAGGCTCTTTTAAAGTTTCTTCTGCTTTAAGAACTTCTCCAACAGGTATTCTAGATTTTTCTAGTTCCTTTATAGCTTCTTGATTTGTTCTTTCGCTACACCACTTAGCCATTTTTTCACTTATTAAAGTTCCATTTTCACCCCTTAAGAGATCATCCTTAAATCTTGCATCATCAATCCAGTTTTGTGCACCAACAAGATTAGCCCATCTCTCAAAGAGTGGTTGTCCAACAGTTTGCACTAAGATCCAACCATCTTTAGTTTTGAAAGTATCTGAGGGACCGGAAGTTTGAGACCTATTCAAAGTAGCCTCTCTATCTACCTTGAGGATATCCTGTTCAATTAGCAAACTATTAGTTGTGGTTAATGCTGTTTGCAAAAGGGATGTTTGCACTCTTTGTCCTTTACCTGTTTTTTCTCTATCTATATATGCAAGCAGAGTTCCGAACGCAGCTAATGAAGCGCTACAAAAATCTACGTAAGGAGCATAAGCTTTAGCGGGTTCATCTGGATTGCCTGTCATATCCATTGCTCCAGACATGGCCTGAGCGACACCATCAAAGCCAACTCTTTCAGCATAAGGACCAGATGTCCCAAAAGCTGTATTTGAAGTGAGAATAATTTTAGGATTAATATTCCTTAAACTTTCGTAATCTAATCCCATTGAAGCCAGTGTAGATTCAGGAAGGTTTGCTATTACAATGTCAGAACTTTCCACAAGTCTTTTAATTATTTCTTTACCTTTTTCTTTAGTTGGATTTAGAGTCATGCCTAATTTATTTCTATTAAGTTGAAGAAACATTGCTCCTTGTCCGTCCTCAGTCACTGGAGTAACGTACCTATCTTCACTTCCATCCACTCTTTCTATTCTGATCACTTCAGCTCCATAGTCGGCAAGCAAAGCTCCACAAAAAGGGCCTGCTATATACCTTCCAAAATCCAACACTTTTACACCTTCTAAAATACTACTCATAGTTATGTCCTTTGATGTTGTTTTAAAAAATCCCAGATAAGTTCATTACCCCAATTCAATTCTTTATAATCTTTTTTGCACTCATTAAAAAATTGAACATTATCATTTTGTAATGAATCTGCACAAAAGCCAACGCTCTCATTCTGACCAGGCCAGTAATGTCCTCCTCCTTGTATTTCGCATATTTGTACTTCATGCTGAGAAGAAGTACATTCATTTCTTTTAGCGCAGATTAATCCTTTTTCCTTAGAGAACTTCAAATTCGAACTTATTAATTTATCACTACAATTCATCCCATTGGCCCAGTTATCAAATAATTTAGATACAGGTTCGTAAAAGAATCCATCATAGGAAGAAGATCCATCATAAGGCGTTGTTCTGTCTGAAGATCCATAAATGATCATCATTGGTAGATCGGCTCGATTTTCGCAAGAGTTAGAGACGGCTATTGAACTGGAAACAGCAATAGAAGCAGTTAACATTTCAGGATACTTACAAGAAAATCTATAAGTCATAGCTCCTCCATTACTCATACCGATCATATATCTTCTCTTCTTGTCCACACGATAACCAGAAGATACTTCTTCTATAACGGACTTTAAGAAACCTAAATCGTCATAGCATGAAGTCCAAGCACAAAAGGTGAAATTTGAGCACTCTGGAGGCTTAGGATAATTGATTCTGTCTAAACTACATTTTCGAGGTTTTCCCAGTTCTTGTGCTTTGTTGCTTACTAAGTCATTCCAAGAACTTACAAAGCTCGACTTATCTTGTGGCAGAGAATAGAAATGAGATCCTTGAGGATAAACAATGATTATATTCTCTTTTTCTGCTAGAAGATTCATTCCTTTAGTAGTTTCCTTTTGAAATCCGCTTGCAGTGCCCATATAACCATGTAGTCCAAATATAATTGGATATGATTTTTTTTTATTTATTTTGTAGCTACTAGGTAGATATATTAAATATTCTCTTTGTACACCTTCCCATTCCTTTTTTATTGATAAATATTCTCCTGCCGATAAATTGGTACATAACAAATATAAATAGACAGTTATACTGAGAAGAATTTTAATATTCATAATTTAATAAAATGTTTCTAGGATTATAATTTAAAGATGATAGACAAAAAAATACCTGAAGGATTTAAAGAGCTAAAAATTCCTCAACCTCATATTGAAAATATGGGTCCTGGATTTTATAAAAAAGAGGAAGACCAATTGTTCATGATCTTCTTCGCTAAAGAAGAACATAGTAATTTTTATGATTCAGCTCATGGTGGAGCGCTTATGGCTCTAGCTGATTTTTGCATGACTTCTTCCATGATGAAGGACAGAAATAGCCTAGTGACAACAGTTAGTTTTCATACCGAATTTGTAGCTCCTGCACCAATTGGTAGTATGTTGCTTATTCGTGCTAAGCCAACAAAAATAGGAAAATCTTTAGGGTTTACTGAAGGAGATATAACTGTGGACGGTAAGACGATAATTACTTTTGGAGGAGTTGGAAAAATACTTAAAACATAATGGATAAAAAATACGAAATAATAGTTTATGGGGCTACAGGCTTCACTGGTCAGATTTGTTGTAAATATTTAAGGGATAATTATCCCGACCTTGTTTGGGCTATGGCGGGTAGAAATAAAGAGAAATTAGAGCAAATTAAATCTGACTTTAATCTTGATTGTGATCTAGTCGTTGCCGATGGAGCTGATATAGAGGCTTTAAGGTCATTGGCAAGCCAAACTAAAGTTGTCTTGTCGACCGCAGGACCATTCGCAAGATATGGATCTTTGTTGGTTCAAGCATGTGTTGAAAAGCAAGCCCACTACACAGATATAACGGGAGAAAATCATTGGGTTAGAGGTCTAATTGACAAGCATCATGATGAAGCTGCATCAAAAGGAATAAGAATTATTCCTTCTTGTGGTTATGATTCTGTTCCTTCAGATATTGGAGCTTTCTTTACAATTGCACAGTTTGCTAAGCCTGTATCAAGGGTGGATGTATACCATGAGGCTGTAGGTGGTGCTTCGGGTGGAACTACCGAAACTATGTTTACTATGGACGGTCTTAGCAAGGAAATGAGAGATCCTTTTGTTTTAAATCCAGAAGACACCGTGTCACAAGAGCAGAGAGAAAAATCGAAGGATGGTTTTACTATTGAACAAATTGAAGGAATAGATGGTTGGACTGGAATGGGTATGATGGCTGTTGCAAATACTAGAGTCGTAAGAAGATCGGCTGCATTAATGGAACAGAACCAAAAACCTTACGGAAAAGAGTTTACTTTTGGTGAACACGGTTTATTTTCTACCAAACGGATGGCAAGACTAGCTTCTTATGGGCTAATAATGGCTTTCATAGTTTTAAGTACACCGATAAAACGTCTAGTAAGACCATTTCTTCCAAAACCAGGAGAGGGGCCTAGTCAAGAAACTCAAGATAATGGTTGGTTTAGAGCAACTTTCGTCGCTCTCTCTGAAGATGGTGATAGAAAGATTTGTTCCATGTATGGATCGGGTGATCCTGGATACAAATCAACTGCTAAATTGGTTTGTGAATCTGCTATGGCCTTGGCTAAATCCAATGAACTCCCAGGAGGTAATGAGTACGGTGGAGTTCTGACTTCAGCTGTTGGTTTAGGAAATGTTTTAATAGACAGGCTTAAGAATGCCGAAATTGAATTTAGAGTTATTAGTTAAATTTTAAAACTTCTGAGTTTCTTTCTCACCAACCTGTTCTTTAAAGAAGCGGTATGGATAACTCCATCCTTAAAAGGAGTCATAGGCTCTCCTTGAATCAAGGGACTAAGATAATTCTTACATGATTGAGTGATTCCAAACCCATCTTTTGAGATGAAATTTTTTGGCATTTTCCTTTCAACATTGGCTACTTTAGATAATTTAACTTTTCCTATATCCCAAGAATAGGGTTTAGATTTCTTCCTAACAATTATTGGCATTATTGAATTTTCGCCTGCGGCTGCAAACTCAACTGCGGCTTTTCCGACAGCGTAAGCTTGATCTAAGTCTACCTGAGACGAAATGTGTCTTGCTGATCGCTGTAAGTAGTCCGACACTGCCCAATGATATTTCAATCCTAATTTTTTATTTATCAATGCAGCAATTCTTGGCGCAACACCGCCCAATTGTTTGTGACCAAAAGAATCTACTGTCCCAGCATCGGCAAGGAATTTTCCATTCTTATATTTTGCGCCTTCAGAAACAACAACTACGCAGTATCCTTCTTTTTTTACTGAATCTTTTACCTTTTTTAAAAATTTATTTTCATTAAAAGGAACTTCTGGTAACAAAATAATATGTGGAGCAGAGTTATTGTTTGATTGAGCAAGACCTGACGAAGCTGCCAACCAACCTGCATGTCTACCCATGACTTCAAGAATAAACACTTTTGTAGAACTACTGGACATACTTTTTACATCCAAAGCTGCTTCTTTAGTTGAAGTGGCAATATATTTGGCAACGGATCCAAAACCGGGACAGTTGTCTGTAAAAGGCAAATCATTGTCTATAGTTTTGGGTATACCTATACACGTAACGGGAAATCCCTCTTCTTTTGTGTATTGGGCTATTTTGTTTGATGTGTCTTGTGAGTCGCCACCACCGTTATAAAAGAAGTATCCGATATCGTGCGCTTTAAAGACTTCAATTAATCTTCTATATTCTCTTTTATTCTGTTTTGCATCTTTGAGTTTATGCCTGCAAGAACCAAAAACACCTCCAGGAGTATGCATTAATTTATTAATTTCTTTAATGTCTTCAATGCTTGTGTCTATTAGATCTTCTTGGAGTATTCCTACTATTCCGTTTTTTCCAGCAAAAACTTTTCCAATTTTTTTTGACTTCCTTGACGACTCTATAACTGCACACGCTGTTGCATTTATAACCGAAGTTACTCCTCCAGATTGAGCGTATAGAGCATTTCTTACTTTCATGGTAGTGATGTTACTTAAAACAAGTCTATCTTGGAATCATTCTTGGTAGGTATAATTAAATTTATGGTAAAAGAAAAAATTCATATATTAGGAATATGTGGAACTTTTATGGGCGGATTAGCTATCTTAGGAAAAGAAGCTGGCTTAGAAATAAGTGGATGCGATTCTAATATTTATCCTCCTATGTCAGAACATCTCAATGAAGCAGAAATAGAAATTATTTCTGGTTATGACCCTGCTGATATCCCAGAAGCAGATTTTTATGTTATCGGTAACTCAATCTCAAGAGGGAACGCTGCTTTGGAAGAATTACTGAACAGAAAGGCTAATTTGATTTCAGGACCACAATGGCTTCATGACTTTATATTAAAAAATAAGAAAGTTATAGCAGTTGCTGGCACTCACGGTAAAACAACTACCACAGCTATGATTGCATGGATTTTTGAATACCTAAAAAGAGATGTCGGATACTTAATTGCTGGAAAACCAAAAGATTTTGAAAGGTCTGCTCGAAAGGGCTCTGAAGAAATTTTTGTCCTTGAAGCTGATGAATACGACACAGCTTTTTTTGATAAAAGATCAAAGTTTATCCATTACAAGCCGGATACTTTAATTGTAAATAATATTGAATTTGATCATGCTGATATTTTTAAAGATATTTCAGCTATATATAGAGAGTTTCATCATTTGATTCGGTCAATGCCTGAGAATGCAGAAATTATCTTTCCTACAGAAGATTTAAACATTGCTAAAGTATTAAACATGGGTTGTTGGAGTCGCCAAGAAAGCTATTCTTATGGAGATAAAGACAAAAATAGTTTTTCCCAAATCTTGCCTGATTACACAAAATTAAAATTTAAAATTGGAAAAGAAGAGGGTGTATTGAACTGGAAAATGTTAGGCGAGCATAATGCTAGAAATGCTATGAGTGCGATCTTAGCAGTAAGCAAATATGGCATTTCTCTTAATGAATCTTTAGAAGCATTATCAAATTTTAAGGGTGTTTCCAAAAGACAAGAAATCTTATTCGAGAATAACAATTTAATTTTAATGGAGGACTTTGCACATCATCCAACTGCCATTCAGATGACTTTATCTGGCTTAAAAGAAAAGTATAAAGATTTTAAAATTATTGCTGCAATAGAGTTAAGATCAAACACAATGAAGTCTGGCTATCACGATGATGTTCTTATCGAAGCCACTAAGGTGGCTGATGAAGTTTTCTGGAAGAGCGAATATAAATCTCAAGTAAATAAATTGATAAAATTAGACCCTCGAAGATCTAAGTTAGTTAGGTCAGTAGAAGATACTTCTAAAGAGATAATTAAAGACCTAAAACAAGAGACTCTAATCATTGTTATGTCGAATGCAGATTTTGGTGGTTTCTCACAAAAAATAATTAAAAGACTACAAGATGCCTAAAAAGGAAGAAGAAAATTCTTACCCTATTTTCCCACTTTCAATTAATGTTCTTCCTGGTGCCTATCTTCCTTTGCAGATATTTGAACCTAGATATTTAGATATGGTCAAGTCTAGTTTAGCCAAAGAGGAAGGGTTTTGTATTGCTTTAACTAAGGATGCTGAAGGAATATCTGTGGGTGGACTTCCAAGCCATCATGATATTTGTACATACGTTGAGATTGTCGACTTTAATCAATTACAAAATGGACTTCTCGGTATAACTGTTAAAGGCTTAGATAAAGTTATGATTTTAGATAGATGGAAGCAAGATGATGAATTATTGATTGCAAATATCTCAAAATTAAAAGAATTAGGAGAAGATTTATCAGAAGATCCAGCTTATAAAGAAATATGGAGTATGCTACTGGAAATTAGCCATCATCCTGAAATTAAAAAATTAAACCTTGAAATTGATCTAAAGAATTCAATCAATGTAAGCTATGTTCTCGGAAGCTTGCTTCCTCTTGCCCCTATTGAAAAGCAAATCATGCTGGAACTAGAGAATGGAATAGAGAAACTGGACTACTTGAAGTCCATAATTAAAAGATTAGGCGGCTAAACTTAACTTCCCGGACGCCAATTGCCATGAAATCCATAAGGAATTCTATGGGGCAGCATAGCTTTTGCCATTGGTCCTGATGCAATATTCTCAGCATCGAATATCATCAAGTCAGAGCGATTTTCTTTTCCTAAATAGGCTAAGGCAATTACATAGCCTACACCTTCTTCTGCATCAGACGATTTAGGTACGAATATAGGTTCGCCTACAGCATCAAATTCAGATAATGTAAAAAATTCTTTATTTCCAGTCTCGTAGTCATATCTTGTGACTGAGTTAAAGCTAATACCTTTTGGTGAATCGCCATGGTTAGAGGCGTAGATGCCATAACGGTAATTCGACATACTGAATCTCTCATCTAATCTAGGAAATTCACCGATATGTTCATCTAGGTAATCTTTTTTTATAGATCCTGAGTTTGAGGTTAGGTCAATTTCCCATCGATTTAATCTAGCCTCAGCTTTTTTATTATCTGGTATGGATCCATCTAAATGTGGAAATAATGGTGCCTCTTCAAACTGCATCATGTCTGCAATGATCTTATCTCCATCGGTATATGCGTTCATAGGATGAAA
>CEVR01016982.1_pt1 | contig 11375 bp, 4 predicted proteins | sample 356541 | NCBI WGS metagenome assembly CEVR01 (sample SAMEA2623734, study PRJEB7988) | marine metagenome | isolation source: saline water (ENVO:00002010), including
ATTTCGGGGTTTTGTGGAGATTCATACGGACTAGAGATTCCTGTGAAATTAGGTAACTCTCCTGCTCTCGCCTTGGCGTACAGTCCTTTGACATCCCTTTCCTCGCACACTTCAAGTGGTGTGTCGACAAAGACTTCGATGAATTCTCCTTCACTCATCAAATTGCGAACCATTCCTCTTTCAGATGCGAAAGGAGAGATGAATGAACTAATGCAAATCAGTCCTGCTTCAACCATCAGTTTGGATGTCTCGCCAACCCTGCGAATATTCTCAACACGGTCCGCTTGAGTGAATCCAAGGTCACGGTTCAATCCGTGTCGAATATTATCTCCATCTAGAGTGATGGTATGGCGTCCCATCGCTTGCAACTTCTTTTCTAAGATGTTGGCAATAGACGATTTTCCAGAACCTGAAAGGCCTGTGAACCAGATTAATCTAGGGCGCTGACTCTTCTGTTCTGATCTGCTTTGCTTAGTGACATCCATCGATTGCCAATGGATGTTATCAGCTCTGCGAAGAGCGAAGTCAATCAATCCCATCCCCACGGTATTGTTTGTCATACGGTCGACAATTACGAAACCACCCATTACAGGGTCTTCATCGTAAGGATCGAACGCAATACGAGATGACAACGATATATTGCAAACACCAATTTCATTCATATCTAGAACTTTGGCGGGTAGTTCTTCCAAAGTATTGACATCGATTCTATGCTTTAGACGACCAAGGGTCATCGATGAAGTCTGTGAATTCGATTTGAAAAGGTACTCTCTACCAGGCATCATTGCTTCATCAACCATCCAAAGTATGCGGGCTTGGAATTGGTCAGCACTACTACAAGGCGAATCTGCTGAAGCGATTATATCGCCACGTGAGATATCAATTTCATCTGTTAAGGTGAGTGTAACTGAGCGACCTGCACCCGCCAATTCTAAGTCACCATCATAGGTCACAATTCTAGCAACAGTCGATTCTGTTCCGCTAGGTAATACTCTGATTTTTTCACCGGTTGAAATGCAGCCGCTACCGATTAGACCAGTGAATCCTCTGAATTCTCTGTTAGGACGATTTACCCATTGAACTGGCATTCTGAATGAACGTGATTGGGAACTTGCAGCAACTTCTACAGCCTCCAAGTATTCCATAACAGACTGACCGTCATACCATGGTGTGTTCTCGCTTGGACCGACAATATTGTCTCCTTTGAGAGCAGAAATTGGAATTGCAGTAATCTCCTCAAGGGTTAGGGCCTCTCTCGCAAATTCATGATAATCAGACTTAATCTGGTTGAATACTTCTTCAGAATAATCGACTAAATCCAACTTGTTTACTGCGAGAATAATTCGCTTAACTCCTACCATCGACACGATGAAAGAATGTCTTCTAGTTTGAGTCAAAACGCCTTGGCTAGCATCTACTAGAATGATTGCAACATCTGCAGTAGATGCTCCAGTAGCCATATTCCGAGTATATTCTTCATGACCAGGAGTATCGGCAACAATGTACTTTCTCTTGTCGGTAGAAAAGAATCTGTAAGCAACATCGATTGTAATTCCTTGCTCTCTTTCAGCAGCAAGGCCGTCTACAAGTAAAGCGAAATCTATCTCACCCTCTTGAGTTCCAACCTTCTTTGAATCTGCTTCTAATGCAGCTAGGTGGTCATCGAATAGCATATGAGATTCGTATAGCATTCTTCCAATCAGTGTAGATTTACCATCATCAACTGAACCGCAAGTAATGAACCTCAGCAACTCCTTTTGCTCGTGTGCAGCAAGGTAGGACTCAATGTCCTCTGAGATTAGGTCGCTTACATGGACCATCAGAAATACCCCTCTTGCTTTTTCTTCTCCATCGAGGCTGAACTATCGAAATCGATTACTCTGCCCTCTCTCTCGGAAGTCGTTGTCAACAACATCTCTTGAATAACATCAGGCAAAGTATCTGCATCTGACTCAACCGCACCGGTTAGCGGGTAGCAACCAAGTGTTCGGAATCGGACGGTTTTCATCATCGATTCTTCGCCTTCATTCATTGGCAGGCGGTCATCATCTACCAAAATCAGTACACCATCTCTCTCAACTACAGGTCTAGGCTTTGCCAAGTACAACGGTACAATTGGGATTTTTTCTAGATGGATATACTGCCAGATATCTAGTTCTGTCCAATTGGAAAGTGGGAACACTCGGATGGTTTCTCCTGGATTTTTGCGAGCATTGTAAACATTCCATAGTTCAGGACGTTGTCTCTTTGGGTCCCAATGGTGGTTCTCATTTCTGAATGAGAATATCCTTTCCTTAGCTCGTGATTTTTCTTCATCCCTACGCGCTCCACCGAATGCAACATCGAATCCGTGCTTGTCAAGGGCTTGTTTCAATCCTTGAGTCTTCATCACATCTGTATGCTTTGCAGAACCATGAACAAATGGATTCATCTTCATCTGTTCTCCTTCTGGATTGATATGGACAATCAATTCCAAACCAAGGTCCTCAGCCATTTTATTGCGGAACTCGATCATCTCAGAAAACTTCCACATGGTGTCGATATGCATTATCGGGAATGGTGGTTTTGCTGGATAAAATGCCTTCATTGCAATATGTAGCATAACTGAAGAATCCTTTCCGATCGAATACAGCATGACTGGGTTTTCGGCTTCAGCAACAACCTCTCTCATGATATGGATAGCCTCGGCTTCCAATCTCTGAAGATGGGTCATTCTGTCTTGCATTCAAGCACCTCAAGCAGACCTTCGGGAGTTGACTTCATTCATCAAGGCTGTTATCTCTGCCTTCGGCAGATTATCGATGCCGCCAGCCGTTGCTCGGCCTCCTCCACCGAACATTGCACATAACTCGCCAATACCGCTCTCGCCTCTCATTGAAATTTGGAATGTATCTCCCTTGTCAATCGCTATTACGTGTGGTCCAGAACCTTTCTCATTGATTCTGTGTGCCATAACTCCAACAACTCTGCGGGCCCAAGCCTCGTTAGGAAGTAAGTAGAAACCATCGTTTTCTTCTATCATATCAGCATTCGAAATATCTGTCTCAAATCCATCTTTGAGTTTTGCAAATGCTGATGAGAGCATGAATTGTTCAGGGGTTTTTGAATCAAGACATAGCATCATTAAATCGTCTGGATGGAAATGCAGATCTGTCAAATCAGCACCATATCCATTGTAATTTAGCAACTCGCCTAATTCCCTGTATTCAGGATGAGAGGAATGTTTGGACAAACCATCGCCGTGCAATGCTACTTGAGCCCAATTTGAATCATGGCCAATGTGTTGTTCAACAATTCTTGCAGTGCAAACATTGTCGGAGGTGTCGATGTAAGAATTGATTCCTTCAATCTCATCTCCTGCAAGATGGTGGTCAAACCAAGTCACTGAGATTCCTTTCCGAGCCAAATCCTGCGCCATAGAATGATTCCGGGCCAATGAAATGTCCATTACCACAACTTCATCACCCGAACTTGGAAGAACTCGATCGAGCAATTCGATGTCGCGTTTGACACCAGTAATGCGTTTTCCATCAACTCCATACACCAATCCCCACTGCACCATTGAGCAGATGCCATCGGCATCGCCATTGTATGCAAACCAGCGCATGTTTCGGCGAGTTGGGCATTAGACATGAGTCTATGCCTGAAAATACAAAATGGCATGATGTATTACATTTAACTACAAAATATCGATTTTCTCAAGTTTACTTGCCGCCCGCATCTATATCTATTCCCCGTTTCCATAAGCATTCATGCGCCGAGAGGTAGGGATGGCCGTCATCCTCCTTCTTTCCACATTAGTTGTGGTTCCGCAAGTAGAAGCGGGAGGTCTTGGCAGCGAAGATCCTGGCGTCAGTGATACTGTCACATGGAGAGTGGGTGACAAGTGGGTTTATGCTGGCGCTTTCGACCCCACTGTTCTAGTTCAGAGTGCTGGAGTTAATGCAGCAGTCGGTACGATTAATGGTGATGCAACAACAACTGTTGATGCGGTGTCGGAAGTGGATATTGACGGTATACCAACTCTGGTTTACGAGACCTCATCTAAAGCAGATTTCGACAAAGGAGGGGTTACTCTCGAAAGTTATACTGGAAACCTATTCATTCAATATCAGGTCGATGAAGTTCGCAGAGTCTCCGACCTGGCCAAACTCTCTACAGATTTATCGCTTAATGTTAGATACGTACCATACGGAATTTCATCATTAACACAACAAATCGCAGATATCACAATCACCACTACTTATGACCCGATGAGTGAGAATTACGACTTCCCTCTACGAATTGGTGAGACATGGAATACATCCTATGTTTCATCTACCGCGTGGTCGGGTTCTTCAGACTACATTACGCCGTTCCCACAACCAACAAGTGGCGCAAATCACACAAATTGGGAGATTACAGATGTTGGTAAACCTATCAACAGTCTTGGCGAACAAATTGGATATGGTGGATGCAATGCTTCGTATGAGCTGAAATCATATGACGACAATGGTACTGAAACATCATACGAATGGTTCTGCCCTGAAGTAAGGAATTACGCTTGGTCACATGCCGAGGAGGACATTGGCCTAGTCATTGATTTCAGATTGAAACAGTACATGCCTATTGCCTCTACAGGAGTTGTTGCAAACACCAACCCTGGTTATAGAAATATGAATCTAGATGTAGAATTATCTACCCCGATAACTGCATTGAATACCCCTGTGGAAGTTTGGGCCAATGTTACCGACTCATCTGGAACTCCACAACCAGGTCAAACCGTAGAGATTAGGCATGAGGCTGAAGGATTCTCAACTACAGCAGTAACTTCTGCAAATGGAAGCGCTTGGGCAATCGTACAAGTTGGAGAAGCCACGGATACTTCAGCGACAACAGTGGATTGGTCCAGCCATGGAATCGTAGCATCTAGTGGAGGAATGTATGGGGTTGCTACTATTACACTGGATGAAAACATCGTTGGGCTTGATCTTGTAGCCGCATACGAAAGATCTAGTATTTTGCGAAACAGAAGCGGTGAATTGACTACCCTGAACACAATTTCTGGATTCAATGTCCTACCCGGCGACCATCTAACTATCCAGCTACCGGTTTACAACCGTGGGATTACCACCAGTAATCCAACTACCACGCATATCACTTATCCTGATGGATTTGAAATTTCTGAGCCATTGCCTGCTCTAGCACTTTACGAGCAATACATATTCGAAATCGAGTGGTTGGTTGACGTAAATTCTAGTATCGACAACAAAACGATACAGTGGGAAGTAGACCGTCAACTATCCAATCCGAACGATGCTGATTCAGCAAATGATGTCGGAGTTCTTCCGATTTTCATTGGCAGCGCTCCGACATTTGTTGGTCAAAATCTGACAGCATGGACCAATGAAAAAATTCTGGTTGACGCCTCCTCTTCATTCGACGAAGATGGTGGAGAGGTATGGTGTATGTTCGATATTGAATTCGATGATGGTACTCGCTCTACAGCCAACCAACAAATAATGCGTAATGGATGCTCTATCAATTGGACTTGGATTGATGATGGTATTTACTCAGTCTATGTCACTGTCACAGACGAAGAAAGTGATTCAATAACCGAACTACTCGAAGTAGAAATCCGTAATCGCGCACCTAGTGTTTCAATTATTTCTCAAAGAAGTCAAGTCAAGGTTGAACACCCTGTAACGCTGTATGTATTCGCTAACGATTCAGACTCAGAAGACCCATGGCCAGGATTGGTAGACATACACTGGCCAAACGCTCAGTGCGATGAAGGATACTATACCCGAGTATGTACAACTACAGCATGGGAAGAAGGGTTACACACATTCACTGCAGTTGGTACAGATGATGACGGCAACCAAACCTATGCAACCATAGACATAGAATTCACCAACATTGCTCCGCATGATGTTGCGGTTGCAATGTGGGATGAAAATGACAACTTAATCGAAGCAACTGGACAGATGACTTGGCACATTCAAGAAGATCAAGTTGTCGAACTATCCGCTAGGGCTGAAGATTCAATCGATGATTTATCTGGACTAAGTTATGAATGGTCATTCGGCGTTAGCACTGATGGTAGAGAATCAAGGGTTCCTGCCGTATGGACAAATGCAGGGATGCAGACTATTTTAGTCAAAGCAATCGATTCAGAAGGATACGACAGTGGCTGGGTTGAGCGCTGGGTCGATGTTCAAAACTTAGAGCCGCAAATCGAGGAATTACCCGAGGTCATGGCTGTTGCTGAAGGACAGTCTGTCAGCCTATCTGGTGTCGCATGGGATACCTCTTCAGACATGGACGGACTAATCGTTTGCTGGGATGTTGACCCAGGAGCAGACACCGATGGAATCGGTTCTGCTGATGATGACTGTGATGTTGAAGGAACAGATTTGACTTGGTCTTGGCAAAACGCAGGAGTGTACAATATTGTATTCCATGCAACTGATGATAATGGAGCTAGAAACTCTTCTTCTGCCTCAATAACCGTACTTAATCTACCTCCAATTGTTCTTGCTAATGTTCCCAGCAAAGCCATTGCTGGAGAGACCATTACGTTGGACGCATCCCCCACAAGGGATTCACTAATCGATCGTGAATATCTAACGGTTGTTTGGGATGTGGATTGTTCAACCGATAGCGATGGCGACGGAATCAAGGACAACGATGCCGACTTGGTAGGTTCTACCGTTGAATACAAATTCCCACGCGCTGGAAAATTCAAAATTAAGGCAATCGCTTGGGACGAGGAAATTATGAATCCTAGTAGTAAGACTATGGTGGTGGAAGTTGATTCTCCTGATATGACAGCTTTCGAAGAAGTTGTGCAATCGATGACCGGTGAAGAAGCAAACCCGTTCATTCAATTGACGCTAATTTCACTCGTTATTGCCGGAATTGCCCTCTTATTGAAGCGAGGTCAGAAAAAGAAGCAATCTGTTTGGGATGATGATGATGTTCCAACGATTGAAGCACCACTTGAAGCGCCATCAATGGATGTTTTCGGTTCCCTAGACTCTGAGCAACCACAAACAGACAGTGCCTCTGAAGCCGCTCCTATTCCGGATGAAGGTCTACCTGAGGGATGGAGTATGGAACAATGGCAACATTACGGACATCAGTACTTGGAAAAGCAGCAAACCGATGAAGGACAGAATGAAATGTGATGATGTCTTCGTATGTGCATGCGAAGAGCAATTCCCATCTTTATCATCATACTAATGACGGCGTATGGGCCTCTCTCGATTTTAGAAGAATTAGATGCTCCTGAATCCGTCAAATTCAGTGAAGAGAACAATGGCGTACACGATGTTCCTACGTGGCGAATCGGTGACAAATGGGTGTATGAGACCCAATTCGATGTTGCCCAACTAATCCAGCAAGCTAACGTTTCTGCATCCTTAAACACCCTAACAGGTGATACAACTATGGAAGTTGTAGATATCAGATTTGAAACAATCCAAGGAACTCAAACCCTAGTTTACGAACTAGACATTGATGGCGAGTTTACTTCAGGAAACAGTGGAGCAACCTTAGAAGGTGTATCTGGAAGACTAGATATCGATTATGAAGGAACTGACATTTTACGAGCAAGTGACCTATCTGTATGGGAGTCCGCTTTCTTCCTCGGAGTGAATTTTGCTCCATTCAATATCGGTTTCCTTAGTCAAAATCTGGCAGATATCACATTTACTACCGCATACGAACCTCCACGAGAGAAGTATGATTTTCCGCTAAGAACTGGAGACCAGTGGACTAGCACTTATGAATCTGGAACAAATGTAACTGGTTCCTCTGATTACTTCGACCCTACCTCATTTGACACTCCATATGTAGAGGATAATACAACCTATCAGGTCACAGCAGATGGTGAGCCAAGTGAAGATGGATCAGGTATAGATTACACTGGCTGCTCTGATTCCTACAAAGTAAACAACTGGAACAACACCGGTTCAGCAGGTGGTTTCGATTGGTACTGTCCAGCAGTGAGGTCTTACGCTTGGTACAGAATTGTCAACCCTGCAGGATTCCAAATCGATTGGAAATTGAAAACATACACACCGACTGATTCTGGCGGAGTGGACATTGCTTCATCCCCAGGAATTAGAAACACCAATATCGAAGTCACGCCAGAATTTGTTGCGATTTTACCAAATGCGACTGAGGAAATTTTAGGCCACATGACTGTTAATGGCAATGACGAAGTAGGAACGAATTTACAATTAAGATACGAATCTGACGGCACGATAATGAGTTTAACAACGGATAGTAATGGAGAAGTTACTCCAGATCTCGATGTTGGATACTTCCAAGATTCATCTCCTGCCTCCGATGATTGGACTAGTAATGGTGTAATCATTTGGGACCCTGTAAGTAAAATCGTTGGCGCTGCCACGATAGTGATGGACCTATCCGTAGTTGGAGTAGATTTAATCGCACAACCAGAATCAATGATTGTAACAAGAACTAGAGGAAACGATTCAACAGTTCTCAATCAAGCCAGTGGATATAATGCACTACCTGGAGATAGCATACACTTCTCAGTCCCTGCACAAAACAGAGGGGTCCTAACTTCTCCAGCCACTGAGATGGAGATTACAACACCTGACGGTGCTACCATAAGAGGGAATTTACCCGCATTGGCGCCATATTCTGAAGGTAGAGTTGACGTTAATTGGACCGTCCCTAACGGTGCAGCAATCGGCATTCAAACTCTTTCGTTTGTAGTCGACCCTGACGAGATCGTCACTGCAGATGCAAATAGAACCAATAATTTCGCTTCACTTGATATCTTCATCGGCAGAATGCCTGTCGCACTGATGACACTTGCAGACAATGTATACACCTTTGAGAATGTAACCATAGACGCATCAGCATCTTATGACGTAGATGGAGGGCCTGTCGAGTGTTACTTTGAGATTCAAGATGGAATTCGTACTGAGTATATTGACTCTACATCATGTATGGCCAACTGGTCATGGGTAGATGATGGTGATTGGGAAGTCAAGCTGGTTCTGGTGGATGATGAACTTGATGAGATTCACATGGTAATGAACGCCACAGTGCTAAACCGTGACCCATATGTGAACCTTACAACTACTACACCTGCTGTTTATGCTGGACAACCGATTACCTTCAATGCAACAGATAGTGGCGATATTGATACAATATCTCCAGAAGGACAGTATGTCACGATTTCATGGCCGGAAAGTGCTTGTCAAGAAGGATTGTACGGCCCTTACTGTACCTTCTCTCCTGAAGAAGAAGGAACATTCACAATCGATGTAGTTGTCACAGATGATGACAATGCAACTACTACAGACACCATCACCTATGAGGTGATGAATGTCGCACCAACAATCGGTGAAATGCGATTCTCAATCGATGGAATCCCATATCTTGCTGGCGAGGATGGTACTTGGGACATCGACGAAGATGTAATGGCGACTCTCGAAATCGATGGCAACGACACATTGTCGGACAGAGAAGGATTGCTAATTACTTGGTATCCAGATGATATGGACCAGAATTGGACCGTAACAACCTCTGGACCTAATTCAGCAATTTCTGCATCGTGGGGAACCTCTGGGATTCACACTGTGCGTGCATTCGCTATTGACGATGATGGTGTGACCAGTATGGATGTACTTGGGTATGTTAGAGTGAACAATATCGATCCAGTACTAGATACTCTACCTGCACAGCAAGCACTGTTTGAAGATGAAGTCATCAACTTGAGTGCTTATGCAACCGATTTAGCAGACCAAGATGAATTGATGTATTGCTGGGATTTAATCGTCTCACTCGATTCTGATGAGAATGGTATTCCAACCGATGACTGTGACGTACAAGGACCAGATTTGGTATATTCTTGGACAACTCCGGGATTGCGAACTATCACTGCTAATGTATGGGATGACGATAATGCAACCGATTCGTTTTCGATTGATGTGACTATTGTTAATCGCCCTCCAGCAGCAAGTATCTTTGTGCCGGAAGGTGGCTTTGTAATCACTGAAGGCGAATCAATCACTTTCAGCGGTGAAGAGTCTACCGATTCTCCAACCGATAGAAGTAACCTACAATTCATTTGGGACGACCCGAATACTGAAGGTGCAACACAGGATGGTTTTGGTGAAAACTTCACAATTAAATTCGACAAGCCAGGGAAATTCTTTGTCAATTTGACTGTAAGCGATGACGACGGAAAATCAAGTACAGCATCAGTATTGGTAGAGGTCAAAGAAAAGCCTGCTGAAGGCTTGTTTGGCATGACTACTTCCACAGCGATTGGTGGCGTACTAGGAATTGTGATAATCGTTCTAGTAGCAGTATTATTGCTCAGAGGAAGAGAATCGGATACCGTTCCTTACGAAACTAAGCAAACGTCAGATTTCGGATGGGGAGAAAGCCCAGCTACAGTAGCAGCACCTCCTGAACCTGTAGCTGCAGCAGCTCCAGAACCTGTCAATAGCGGACCACCTATTCCTGCAACCGGCCTACCCGAAGGTTGGACTATGGAGCAATGGGCGTATTATGGTGAACAATACCTTGCAACTCTTCCGCCTGCTCCGGTTGAGACTTACGCTCAACCTGCACAGCCAGAATACCAAGTTCAGCAACCTGCTCCTGTATACAATCCGGAGCCAGCACAAATCTCTACAGAACCCGCTCCTTCTCTACTCGATAAGACGATGGTTCAAGAACCAGCACCGTCCCCTGCATCGCAGGCCTTAGCCGATCTACTAGACGACTTAGACCTATGAGCAGTGAGAAAAGATGGGAACACTTTGGCAATTTTTTGGATTTCCGGACCCGGAAGCGCCCACGCCTGAAAGCGTAAAGCGAAGTAAGAAAAAGAAACTGAAAGCAGAAGAACCCCCCGGTCAACAACTAACTTTAGTTAGTCCAGATGACCCTGTAGTTGCAGAAGAGGCTCCTGCAAAAGTTGATTCCACAAATGAACAGGTGAATATCACCTATGATATTCCGCCTCCTGTAAGACGCTCATCATCAGTTCCTCAAGGATGGACTGGGGCACTTACACCTGATGGTGAAGCATTCCACGACCTGTCAAATTATTCTTCAAAGCCTACTGATTTCCCAGACAGGGCACTTAGATACGTGGTTCCAGACAAAATGCATCGCCTACCGCTTCGACAGATACAGGATAGAGTGATGAGAGGCGACACAATCATCGTTGACCTAAACGGTTTAATTCACATGGATACTCAAACTAATGCTTGTAGAAGATCTCTAAAACAAATTGGCGATGAAATGAATATCGACATCTTCGCATTGGATGAATCTGACAAATTATTGCTTCTCCCAGGTAGCGATGTATCTATGGATGTCTCGAAGAATGATTTAGG
>CEVR01138007.1_pt1 | contig 11352 bp, 13 predicted proteins | sample 356541 | NCBI WGS metagenome assembly CEVR01 (sample SAMEA2623734, study PRJEB7988) | marine metagenome | isolation source: saline water (ENVO:00002010), including
TCCGTGTCTCAGTACCAGTGTGGGGGATCACCCTCTCAGGCCCCCTATCTATCGTAGTCTTGGTGAGCCGTTACCTCACCAACAAACTAATAGAACGCATACTCATCTTTAACCACCGGAGTTTTAATTATAATAAGATGCCTTAAAATAATACTATGAGGTATTAATCCAAATTTCTCTGGGCTATTCCTCAGTTAAAGGTAGATTGTATACGTGTTACGCACCCGTTCGCCACTCGTCATCAAGAGCAAGCTCTTATGTTACCGTTCGACTTGCATGTGTTAGGCCTACCGCTAGCGTTCATCCTGAGCCAGGATCAAACTCTCCGTTGTAAAAAAAGTTTGATTTGACTTATGATGTGTTTTTAATCTTTTGATTCTATCTTCATTAATTCAAAGAACTTTCCTCTTAAAACAATAAATCGTTTTTCAAAAAGGACTGCAAAAGTAATACAATTATTAAACCTACAATACTTATTTGAAAATATTTTTAACTTTATTGATTTAAAAGAACTTCTCTCCTATAAAAAAACAATAAATCGTTTTTCAAAAAGGACTGCAAACTTAATATAATTATTAAACCAACCGTAATTATTTGAAAATATTTTCACTTAATTATTTTAAAAGAACTTTTTCATCTTAAAAACAGACGAAAAACTATCCATTGTAAGAGGTCCCAAATATATATTGTTTTTTCAAACGGTAGATTGTTTTAAGTTTTTTTCAATTATTTTAAAAATGTTTTTTTTGATTATTGATAAAAAGAGAGATAAAAATAAAAAAATGAATAATAAAGCAAGAAATATATATAAAAAAAGATTGAATTTAAATTTTAAATGAAATAACTAACTCTTATTTCATTAATTTCATAATCTAAATATCGGTTTTCATTAGAATGAGATAATGAAATATCGCATACAATACTATAATTAGTTTCTCTTATTATATAATGTTTAGTAAAAATTATTTTGTGAAGAATACACTAAAAAAAATAAGAATATTATAATATATTTGCAGTAATTAAAAAAATAAATTAAAAAAATGAAAGCAGTAGTAAGTATTATAATGGGTAGTACATCAGATATGCCCGTAATGAAAAAAGCAGCAGAATTTTTAAACGAGATGGAGATTCCGTTTGAAATAAATGCACTTTCAGCACATAGAGTGCCTCAATTAGTTGAGGAGTTTGCCTCAAACGCACATAAGAAGGGAATAAAGGTAATTATAGCGGGTGCTGGGGGAGCTGCTCATCTTCCAGGAGTAGTCGCGGCATTTACCACAGTTCCTGTAATAGGAGTTCCATGCAGGTCTTCTATATCAATTGATGGATGGGATTCTATATTATCTATCTTAATGATGCCTCCTGGAATACCTGTAGCAACTGTAGGATTAGATGCAGCACAGAACGCAGGGATTTTAGCAGCTCAGATTTTATCTACAGATAATGAAGAAATTCATGATAAAATTGCAGACTATAAAGAAAAGTTAAAAAGTAAAATTGTAAAGGCAAATAAAGATCTTAAACTTCATGAATATAAATTCAGAACTAACTAAATCTCAAAAAAGACCTCTAGAGGTCTTTTTTTATTTTATATGACAACAACTCTTGTTATAATATCAATTGAGATATAAATTTTAGAATGAAAAAAATAAATGAAATACTTAATGTAGAACACCCTATAATTATGGCTCCCATGTTTTTGGTTACAAACACAAAAATGATGATTGAGGCAATGAATTCGGGAATTGCAGCTTGCATACCCGCATTAAATTTTCGAACTATTAATGAACTAGAAAGGGCTATAAAAGAAATCAGATCTAAGACAAATTCAGGTGGATTAGGGATAAACCTCATTGTAAATAAATCAAATATAAAAATGCAGGATCAATTAAAATCTTGTGTAAAACTGAAAGTAGATTTTATTATTACTTCATTAGGAAGTCCTAAGGAAGTAATTGATGATTGCAAATCAAATGGAATAAAAGTGTTTTGTGATGTTGTGGAAGAAACTTATGCAAAAAAAGTTGAGAAACTAGGTGCAGATGCTTTAATTGCAGTTAATAAGAATGCTGGAGGACATGCTGGGGAATTAAGTTCAGAAGAACTATTCTCTATAGTTTCAAAGAATTGTAATTTACCTATCATTTCTGCAGGAGGAGTAGGAACAAAAGATGGAGTAAATAAAAAACTCTCAATAGGTTTTTCTGGTTTGTCTATTGGATCTCCTTTTATTGCTTGTAAAGAAGCTCATATTTCTGAAGAATATAAAAACGCTTGTGTGGATTATGGTAAAGATGATATTGTTTTTACAACAAAAATCTCAGGTACTCCTTGTACTGTAATAAACACACCTTATGTGCAAAAAACTGGAACTACTCAAAATTGTTTAGAAAAAATTATGAGTAGAAATAAAAAGATAAAAAAATGGGTAAAGATGATTACTTACTTTAAGGGAATGAAGTCTATAGAGAAAGCTGCATTCGGCACTACATATAAAACCGTTTGGTGTGCAGGACCTTCAATAGAACACACGACTGAAATATTACCTGTTAAAGAAATAGTGAAAAAATTTATATAAAATGAAAATCATAAATTTAGGTAAGCAGAATTCAATATTCAATCACTTTATAAGGGAGATCAGAGATGTAAATATCCAGAACGATTCAATGAGGTTTAGAAGGAATATTGAACGAATTGGAGAATTATTTGCCTATGAAATCAGTAAAGAATTAGAGTATGAGGATAAAGATATAACTACACCACTGGGTATTTCCACAGAAAGTTTAATAAAAAACAAACCTATTTTATCTACTATTTTAAGAGCGGGACTACCACTTCATCAAGGGTTTTTAAACTACTTTGATAGTTCTGATAATGCATTTATTTCTGCATACAGAAAACATAAAAAAGGTGGAGATTTTGAAATAAAAATAGAATACATGTCTTCACCACACTTAGAAAATAAAACTATTATTTTATGTGACCCAATGTTAGCTAGTGGATTATCTATGATTCTTGCAATGAAAGCTTTATTATCACAAGGAAAACCAAAACACATTCATATAGTTGCTATAATTGCTTCTAGTGAAGGGATAAATTATGTAAAAGAAAATGTCCCTACACAAAACTGCACTTTATGGATTGGATCAGAAGATGGAGAAATGACCTCTCAATCTTATATAGTGCCTGGACTAGGGGATGCGGGAGACCTATCTTTTGGAAAAAAGGTATAAAGAATCTTAGAAAATATTAAACTTTCTGTTCTTTGTATTTATTTTTTATCGATTTTAGCAAACTATTATGTATCTCTCTCGTTTAGAGTTATAAATTCAACTATGTCAACACTTCTAAAAATATTAACAGTAATTTCATTAAGCGGATTAAAGTTTATGATAGCCATACCTCTTTCAGTTCTTCAATATGATTTTAATTTCTATCAAACCTTACTATTTTCATTATCAGGAGGGATAATTGGAGTATTTATATTCTCTATGATAAGTGAGAAAATAAATATACTATTTCCTAAAAGGAAAAAAATAAAGAGAAAAAGGAAAAGAAGTTTTAAAGAAATTATTACTATAAAAGCAGTAAAAAAATATGGTGTATACGGAATCGCTGCAATCACTCCTATCCTATTATCTATACCAATAGGAACAATAATTGCTTTACGATTATTCCCAGAAAAAAGAAAAACAGTTCCAGTGATAATGAGTTCAGTTGTTATCTGGGCTGTTATACTCTCAGTAGTTTTAACTTCTTGTAGTTAAATGAAGAAACACATCTTTTTTGATTTAGACCGGACCCTTTGGGATTTTGAAAGTAACTCTCATGAAACACTTTTAGAAATTTGTGAAAAATATGATTTAAAGAATCTTGGTATTTTAAACTATATACAGTTTATAAAAGAATATAAAATCATAAATAAGAAACTATGGAACTTATATAGGTTAGATAAAATCTCTCAAAAAGATTTAAGAAGAGAACGATTTCAACAGACTCTAGAATTATATAACATTAAGAACTCAAATCTATCTGAGAAGATAGGTGAAGACTACATAGAGATATGTCCTAGGAAAACAAAGTTATATCCTTATACTTTTGAAGTCTTGGATTATTTGAAATCCAAATACCAATTACATATCATTACAAATGGATTTCATAAAACTCAACATATAAAACTAGATTTCTCTAGATTAAAACTCTATTTCAACCAGATAATTACCTCTGAGGAGATTGGAGTAAAAAAACCAAATCCTCAAATTTTTAAACATGCACTTTTACAAGCAAAAACTATTGAAACAGAAAGCATATATATTGGCGATGACTTGATTGTGGATATTGTAGGTTGTCAAAACGCTGGAATAGATGGAGTTTACTTTAACCCTCTAAAAGAAAAACACACGGAAAGTCCTAAATTTGAGATTAGTTGTTTGTCTGAATTAAAGGAGTTATTTTAAACCCTCCTTTCTGAATGTCCTTCCAAAAATCAGGGTAAGATTTTTTTACTACTTCAATATTATTGATTTGTAATTCTCCGAATCTTAAACAAAGAGGAGCAAAGCTCATAGCCATTCTATGATCCTTGTGACTGTGAATAATTTTAATTGAATCTAATTTTAGAATCTCCTCCTCCACTGCTTTTATTCTGTCAGTTTCCTTATCTTTTAAAGTAATAACTCCTGTAAATTTAGAACTTTTAGCCAATCCAAAAAGAGTACATTTTATTGGTTGATAGAGATCTGGAGTACCTAATAAGTCAATATATTCAGGGTTTTCATAACTCTTCTTTTTTACTAAATGTAAGGTTTCGTTTACAAAGTATGAATGAACTCCTAATTGCTCATACAAATCCATTAGGTTTTTATCTCCCTGAATAGAATTTTCAGAAAGCCCCTTAAGTTTAATGTCACATTTTTTAGATAGAGAAGCTATTTCGAACCAAAAAGAAGCTGCAGACCAGTCTGATTCTACTATATAATCTTTTGCTTTATATTTTTGTTGGTTAACCTGAATTGTATTTTGAGTCCAAGAGTAGGAAATACCAAACTCTTCCATTAGCCTCAAGGTCATTTCAACGTAGGGTTTAGATACTAATTCCCCTACAATAGATAGATTTATCCCGTTTTTCAAAGTAGGAGCAATTAATAATAATGCACTAATAAATTGAGAACTAATACCTCCTTCAATTTGTATATTACCTCCTGATATATTTTTTCCTTTAATTCTTAAAGGAGGAAAATTTACTTGATTGACATATTCAATATCTGAACCAAGTTGTAAGAGGGATTCTACTAAATCCTTTATTGGTCTTTCTTGCATTCTTTTAGAACCAGTTAGTATAAATTCCTCTCCTTCTTTATTAGCAAGAAATGCAGTTAAAAAACGAAAGGAAGTTCCTGCAGCACCAACATCTATTGTGTCAACAGTGGAATTTAGTGCATTTTTTAAGGAAAGTGTGTCCTCTGAATTGGATAAGTTATGAATCTGAAATGATGTGTCGCAAAGATGTTGTATGATCAGCAATCGATTAGAAATACTTTTAGAAGAAGGTAAAGTAAGTTCGCAAATGACTTCTTTAGTAGGGTGTGAAACTTTATAATTCATCTATTGAAAATAAATGATCAATAGACCCATCTCCTAATTTATTTAGTAGTGAAAAATTAATTTTTCCTTCTTTATTCTTTTTATCATTTGCTAAATTGGATAAAATATCTGATTTTTTAGGTGTAAAAGGTAAAGAGAAGTTCGATAAAATAAAATTCTTTATCTCTTGTTTTATCTCTTCTGAAATTGATGATAATTCGACCTCTAGAATCATGCCTATAAAAACTGCTTCTCCATGTAAAATAGGGGTTCCCTTTTCTAAATAATAACTTTCAATAGCATGACCATAAGTGTGTCCAAAATTGAGTTTTTTTCTTTCATCTTTTTCTAAAGGATCAGATAACACAATATTGTTTTTTATCTCTACAGAAGTGGCAATTATCTCTTCCAAAACGAGATTTTCAAATGGGACTGAGTTAATCTTATTCCACAAATCTTTATCTGCAATAAGTGCATATTTCACTACCTCTGCAAATCCAGATTTTAATTCATTCTCAGGAAGTGTTTGTAGAAATTCAGGGTTGATCATCACAGATTTAGGATTATTGAACACTCCAATCTGATTTTTCAAATCTTTAAAATCAAGACCTACTTTACCTCCAACAGAAGCATCGACCATAGCCAATAAAGTAGTTGGAATCTGAATAAAATCAATCCCTCTCTTATAAGTACTTGCACAGAATCCACCTATATCTCCAATTACTCCCCCTCCTAAATTTATCAGTAATGAATTTCGATCGAATTGGTTTTGTGTAAGTTTTTCCCAGATTATAATACAAGTTGAAATGTTTTTATTTTCCTCCCCTGAAGGAATTTCAATAATTAGTGAATTTTCAATTTTAGGGAGTTTATCCAAACAATCTCTTTTAATATTTTCATCTAATAAAATTGCAATTTTAGAGTAAGAAGAAACCTCTAATTTTGAAAGAGAATTATTTCCCATCCAAATGCTATAATCATTTGACTTTATTTCTTTCACTCTGTTAATTCTTGATTTTTATTTTTAATTGTAATGACCCCTAATGATAAAACTACAGCAACTAGAACATCTGCAATTGGTGGTACTTCAGGCCAAACAAAATTCCAAATACATACTAAAACTAACCACCCAAACCACAAAAAGTCAAAATCTTTAATCTTCATTCTATAAATATAATATACTAGCAAACTTACAAAGAGTCCCCAAAACATTCCTCCCAAAATATCAAAAGGATAATGAACTCCTAAATAAACCCTACTGAAACCAATCAGTACTGCCCAAGAAAATAGCCAAAAAAATGATTTCTTACTTCTTAAAAGTAAGACTACAAAAAAAACAATAGAAAAACTATTGGATGCATGTGAAGAAATAAAACCAAAAGGCCCTCCACATTCATCTACAATCCGTACTCCCTCCAAAAAATGACAAGGTCTTGCTCTTTCAAAAACTTCTTTAAAAAGATGTACACTTCCAAAATCTGCAAGAAAAACAAGTAATCCTAAGGAGAGTAAAATTTTAGTAAAACTCTCCGGAAATTTTTTGTAGATTTTGTATAAAATAAAAATATAGAGTGGAATCCACAACCATTTTGAGGAGATAAGAATCATTAACGGATCTATTTGTTCCCATCCTGTTGAGTTTATGAGTCTGAAAAGATATTCATCTGTATTCTGCAGTTTTTCCATTACTCATTTAATTTTTTCCAGATTAAGTCTTTCAGTTCTGTGAGTCCATGTTGTACTACAGAAGAAATAAATAATGAAGGCACATCCGTTGGTAATTCTTTGGCAATTTCCTCTTTCAATTCTTCATCCAACATATCAGATTTTGAAATTGCTAAAATCCTGTCTTTGTCCAATAATTCCGGGTTATATTTTTGCAATTCTCCAAGAAGAATTTCATATTCCTTATTGATATCATCCGCATCTGCAGGAACCATAAAAAGTAAAGTAGAATTTCGTTCAATATGTCGTAAAAATCTTAATCCTAATCCTTTTCCTTCAGCAGCTCCTTCAATAATCCCTGGAATATCTGCCATTATAAAAGATTTATCTCCCCTATAAGAAACAATACCTAAATTAGGAACTAAAGTTGTAAATGGATAATTTGCAATCTCTGGTTTTGCTGCAGAAACTACCGATAATAATGTTGATTTTCCTGCATTTGGAAATCCAACTAAACCTACATCAGCCAATACTTTCAACTCTAAAATAAACCAACCTTCGACTACCTCTCCACCAGGTTGTGCATATCTTGGTGATTGATTAGTAGGTGATTTAAAATGAGAATTTCCTCTACCTCCCATACCTCCGTTAACCATTACAAATTCTTCTCCATCTTCTGTAATTTCACATAGCTGTTCTCCGGTTTCCGCATCTCTAGCAACAGTTCCTAAAGGAACTTCAATTATTCTGCTTTCTCCATCTTTTCCGTGTTTATGATTTCCACTTCCACCACCACCATGTTCCGCAAAAATATGTTTCTTGTACCTTAAATGAAGTAAAGTCCACATTTGCTGATTACCCCTAAGAATTATATCTCCTCCTTTTCCTCCGTCACCTCCATCAGGACCACCTTTTGCGGTAGTTTTATCCCTCATAAAATGAGCAGAACCAGCCCCTCCTTTTCCAGACCGGCAAAAGATTTTTACATAATCAACAAAATTGGAATTTTTTACCCTCATTTACAATGTATCAATTACTGCATTTAATTTACTTGCTATTTCCTCAACACTACCAATACCTTTTATTTCAGTTAGTTTATTCTGAGTAGAGTAATATTCTTTTAAAGGAGCGGTTTTGTTGTTGTACTCGTTAATTCTGTTTGCAATAATTTCTTTATTCTGATCATCTGCTCTTCCAGAATTTTTTCCTCTTTCCAATAACCTTCTTATTAATTCTTCATCTTCCACCTTTAAAGATAACATTGCTGAAATGGTAGTTTCTTTTCCTTTCAATAAATTATCTAATGATTCTGCCTGAGCAGTAGTTCTTGGAAAACCATCAAAAATAAATCCGTTTGCATCCGGATTATTATCTAATTTAGAAGAAATCATACCAATAACAACCTCATCTGGTACTAAATCCCCTCTATCCATAAGTGTTTTTGCTTCTAGTCCTAAAGCGGTTCCTTCTGCAATCTCACCTCTTAAAATATCTCCTGTAGATAGATGAACTAAATTATATTTATCAATTAATAAGTTAGATTGTGTCCCTTTTCCGGCACCCGGAGGCCCGAATAATACTAAGTTTAACATAGTGGTTTTTAATTAGTTTTTAGTTTATAAATATGCGGCAAATTACGGCCAATTTCTTCATAATCTAGTCCATATCCTACAACAAATTTGTCAGGTATTTTTTTACCAATAAAATCTATAGGGATTTCCTTTGTATAAGCTTCTGGTTTATACAACAAAGTGGCTATTTTTAAGGATTGAACCCCTTGTTCGTTAAAGAGTTCTACTATTTTTTCTAATGTGTTACCTGTATCTACAATATCTTCTAATATTATGATATTTCTTCCTTTTATATTGTGGCTTAATCCTATTATCTCCTCCACTTTACCAGTTGTTTGTGTCCCCTCATAAGAAGAGAGTTTAATAAATGAAATCTCAGAATTTGAAAGAGTTATTTTTCTTATTACCTCTGAAGCAAAAAGAAACGAACCGTTTAAAACTGCAATAAATAAAGGGTTTTTAATTTCAGTATTATTTATGTTTACCGCAATGTCATTTACTATTTTTTCTATTTCTATATCTGAAATAAAAAGTTCAAAAGTTTTGTTATGTAATATTATTTCTTTCATTTCTTCCAAGTAGAAGAAGAAACTTCTACTTCAATTTTTTCTTTTGGTATAATTTTTACCGACTTGTAATTCGTTCCGTATTTTTCGTTAAATGGTCTGTGTTCATTATCGCAAAAAGGAAGTACTTTACTCAACCCACAAGAGCAAATACTATACTTCTTATCCTTTTCTAATACGATTGTCTTCATTTAATTATTACACCAAACTTTTCTTAAAATTAATTGATCTTCTGTCGCATTTTCTTTTCTTTCTAATTCTAATACAGGATAATAATTTCCAATATTTAAAATCAAATCTTTTTCAGAAAATTTCTTTTTGATGGTAAATGTAACCTCATCCTTACACGATTTTAAAATATCTGATAATTTTCCTTCTATTTCCTTCCCATTTACTTTTGTTATCTCATCCTCTGGAGCAATTCCATTTCTATCTGTTTCAGAATTTGGCTCTACTTTTTTAATGATGACTTTCTCATTTTCTTTGACAGCTATAAAACCAAAATATTGTGCAGATAAATTGGTATTATTCTTCTCTTTCAGATTTATTCCAACCACTTCCAACGCAGATTTTAATGTAGGAATATAATCTTCTATTCCATAAATATGGTTTTCAAATATTTCTGCAACTTTCAACCCTCCAAACTTAACACAACTATTTCTGAAATCATCTTCCGAATAGCCTTTCCCTTTTAAAGCAAACTCATCATAAAGCTCTTTCATTACCGAATGAAGACTTTCTTTACCATCTGTATTTCGGATGATTTCCAGATCCACCATCAACATACAAAGTGCTGCATCCGGATAAATGGATGTTTTCCTATCCGGGGCACCTAATTTATAACCATCTAGCCAATTATCAAAACCACTATCAGCTACCGACAGATTATATCTTCCATAGTTGGTGAGATGTCTTTCTAAATTCTGATTTTGAGTTTTAACAAATTCTTCCCAGTTAAAAACACCAGAATTATACAACATCAAATCTCCCATATAAGTAGTAACACCTTCCGCCACAAATCCAGTTCTAAAATAATTTTCTTTAGTATAATCATAAGGATACATCTCTACTGGGCGAATTGCTTTTATATTCCAAGTATGGTATAATTCGTGAGAACAAACCCCCAATAAATCTTCATATCTTTTGTCCATTATTTTCATTCCAGGTCCTAAAAGTAAAACTGTGTTTTTAGTATGTTCTACTCCATGATAACTTCTGTATGGTGTGATTTGAAATAAAAAATGATATTCATCTACCGGAAAACCTCCAAAATGTTTTATCTGACTTTTGGTAAAAGATGTAAAATCGTTTTTTAATTTCTCCCAATCTGGCTTACACGGTCCTTGAAACCACAAATGGAAAGGAATTCCATCTACTTCATAAATATCGTGTTGTAAACTATCTGAACAAATTATCGGAGATTCAGCAAGTAAATCATACCCTTTCACCTTCAAAATATTTCCATTTTGTTCCATAGAGGAAGCGATTTCATAATTATCAGGCAGTTCCAGATTTAAGATGTATTCTTCCTCCATTCTATCTACAATATAAAACATACAATGCACAGGATTTAAATAGAGTTGATGCTCATCCAGATAACAAGCCCCTGCATCTAACTGATTAGCATAAAAATTATAGAGAATTGTCAACTCCTCAACACCTTCAGTATTTACTTCCCATAAATCTTTAGTAATCTTTTTAAATGGAATTTCATTATTATTTTCATCAAAAGCAGACCACTTTTGTATGTTTTGAGAAAAATTTGCAAGCTCGTATCTGCCAGGTCTCCATGCAGAAAGTTGAAATAGCATTTTTTCTGCACCATTTGTATTGGTAGTTAGTTCAAAATCAACATAATGTCTATGAGGATTATTGTAGGAAATATTATAATATATCATTAATAAGAATTAAGATGCAAAGATATAATTTTATAGTCAAAAATTTCAATTATATATAACACTTCATTT
>CEVR01017336.1_pt1 | contig 11331 bp, 11 predicted proteins | sample 356541 | NCBI WGS metagenome assembly CEVR01 (sample SAMEA2623734, study PRJEB7988) | marine metagenome | isolation source: saline water (ENVO:00002010), including
TTATTTAAAATCTCTAATAATTCTTTTGTTGTAATCCCAGAAATTTCCTCCCCTGAATAAGTTCTTAAAGAGATTGTGTTATTTTCAACCTCTTTATCACCTAAGATAACAACATAAGGAATTTTACTTAATATATGTTCGCGAATCTTATATCCAATTTTCTCATTTCTCAAGTCACTTTCGCATCTAAAACCCGATTTTTGAAGATCCCTAACAAGTTTAAGTGCTGATTCTACATGTTTTTCGGTAATTGATGCAATCATAATTTGGGTCGGCGCTAACCAAAATGGCAGATTTCCGCCGTAGTGCTCTATTAATATGCCAATAAAACGCTCCATCGAGCCCAAAACAGCTCTGTGGATCATTACAGGTGTTTTCTTTACATTGTCCTCATCAACGAAGCTTGCCTCCAAAAGTCCAGGCATTGAAAAATCTAATTGCACAGTCCCACACTGCCAATCTCTCTCAAGCGAATCAGTCAGAGTAAATTCTATTTTTGGCCCATAAAAAGCTCCCTCGCCAGGTAATGTTTCAAAATCAGAGACATTTTCATTTAAAGCATCCTCTAAAATTTTTTCTGACTTATTCCAAATATCATCACTACCAACTTTTTTTTCAGGCCTGGTTGATAAAGCAACTTTTATATTTTCAAAGCCAAGTTTTTCATATACCTTAAAAGTTAGCTTAATCAACTTTGTTATTTCTTCATGTAGTTGCGATTCCGTACAAAAAATATGGGCATCATCTTGAACAAACTGTCTTGCTCTCATAAGGCCATGCAAGGTTCCCGAAGGTTCATTTCTATGAACGAGTCCAAACTCACAAAGTTTCAGGGGAAGATCTCTGTAACTTTTTAGACCTTGATTATAAACCTGCAAATGACCAGGACAACTCATTGGCTTCACAGCGTAATCTCTTTTTTCTGACTGTGTTGTAAAAATCATTTCTCCAAATTTATCCCAGTGGCCAGATTTCTCCCATAAGGTTCTGTCAAGAATCTGAGGCGTATTAATTTCTTGGTACCCAGAATCTGAATTTATTTCTCGCATAAATTTTTGAAGAAGTTGGTAAATTGTCCAGCCTTTGGGGTGCCAAAAAACCATCCCCGGTGCAGTCTCTTGGAAGTGAAATAAATTAAGCTGTTTTCCAAGCTTTCTGTGATCTCTTTTTTCAGCCTCTTCTATTTTAGTCAAATAATTTGCAAGATCCTCTTTTGTATCCCATGCAGTTCCGTAAATTCTCTGTAACATTTTATTTTTTGAATCACCTCTCCAGTAAGCACCTGAGATTTTTGTTAATTTAAAATGCCTTAAAAACTTCGTATTGGGAACATGCGGACCACGGCACATATCAATATATTCTTGATGATGATAAAGCGCTATGATCTCGTCTTTAGGGATTTCATTGACAATTTCAACCTTATAGTTCTCATTTCTCTGTTGAAAAACCTCTATGGCTTTTTCTGGAGAGACGACTTCGCGAACGACATCATAATTTTGTTTAATTAACTTATCAATTTGTTTTTCTATTTTTTTAAGGCTTAAGTCACTTAAGTTTTCAGAAAGTTCGATGTCATAATAAAACCCATTTTTAATAACTGGACCAATTGCCATTTTAGCATCTGGATACATTTGCTTTATCGCATGACCAGTTAAATGAGCAAATGAATGTCTGACAATATCAATCCCATCAGGATCTGATTTTTTAATAATCTCTAATTCACAATCTTGCTCGATTTGAACACATAAGTCTTTTAATTGGCCATTTACTCTTCCAGCTACTGCCTCTTTAGCAAGAGAATTGCTAATTGATTTAGCTACTTCTAAAATAGAAATATTTTTTTCAAAATTTTTTGTATTTCCGTCTGGAAATTTTATTTGTAACATCACAATCCTTTAGTTTGTGGTAGGCACGATTGGAATCGAACCAACGACCTCTACCATGTCAAGGTAGCGCTCTAACCAACTGAGCTACGCGCCTAAATAAATATGTATCCATCTTAACATTTATTCTATAATTAGTTAAAGATATCAACGTAATTACATTATGATGTTAAGAAGAAAAAAAATAATCTACTCTATAATAATTTTTACAATTTTGTTTTCACCGCTTTCTTTAGCAAACGAATATGCTGCCAAAGATCCCGTATACCATGTTGTGCTAGTTTGGTTAAAAAAATATCGAGATAACGATAGAATCAGTAAAATTATTGAGGAGTCTAAAGTTCTTGAAAAGATTCCAGGAGTACTTTCGGTTAATCCTGGAAAAGTTCATAGAAGCAGTAGGGTAATTGTTGATGACACATTTGATGTTGGAATAATTATTAAATTTGCAACTGCAGAGGATTTGAAAAACTACTTAATTCATCCTATTCATGTCAAACTCGTAAATGATGTAATTAAACCATTAGCAAATAAAGTTTTAGTTTACGATATTGTTGTTAAAGATAATTAATGGACGTAATTTTTCACAAATCTAAAAAATATATTAGTGAAGATATTGACTATTACATGTCTGAGCAAAGAGACATGCATTCAATGATCAAGCCTGATAATAATTTAATTAGTATGACAATGGATTCAGATTGCCTTACTTCTCCTTCAAAAGACAGATGCTCTAATGTGCTTTATCCATTTGAAATAAATTCAGTGGCAAAAATTTATATTGGTTTAAGCTTTCCATTGTTTTCCAATAATTGGGGAACTTCTTTTCTAAGGCATCTTCTCAAGATAATTAAAAAGGACGGCGCAATTATTCTCCCCGTATATGCTGAAGGACAAGCTTATGAAAAAGGCTACTGGTCAAGAAGTTTTCTTGAAAACATTTTTAGAAGTAGAAGCCTTTTTAAAGGAATGAGTAATATCTGGGCAGAGAATGATGGCGTTATGTCAATGAGAATAGGAAGAGTTTTTCCAAAAAAGCATAACAGTACTTTTAATTATTTCATTGAAAACTTTGGCCAAAAGATTTGGGATAAAGATAATAGTGAGAAATTGAAAGAAATTAAAGAGACTTTTAATACTTCAATATTGAGTGCCTTAGTTGAAAAGGTCATTCTAGATGAGTTTGGTTCAAAAAAGAAAATTAGCTATTGTGATTTTGGTGAGCAAGCAGAAATACCTTTTGAAGTAGCTAACAGTAATTATATCAATGTAAAAGAGTTGAATTTTTTTTCCAAAACAAATACTAATTTCTCAAAACTTAATTCCTATTTTAGCTATAGATCTAATAAAACTTTTAAAACTAAATTTATTAGCGACTTTAAATGTGAAGATCTAAGTAATACAGATATAATCTCAATAATAAATAATTCAAATAACCTAGAATTAATAAAGAAATTAAAATTATACGATATCCAAAAACCAATCATTTATTTTGGAACAATTAACGAAGTTAAAGAATTTGAGAGTAAATTTAATTTTATTCAATATTCTAATTTTGCTGCGTGTAAACTTAATAGTAATGGCACTATAATCAATCATTATTCAGATATCATTCAGGATGAAATACAAAATGAGCTTCTTAACACAGAAAAACGGATTATTTTGATGAGACCGTTATAAATGCCTAAAAGAAAATTATATAATCCTGAAGATTCGGAGCCCTACCCACTTTCAAGATCAAGAATTGAAAACTTTATAAATTGCCCTAGGTGTTTTCACCTTGAGGAAAGGCAAGGTATAAAAGCCCCGAGTGGGCCTCAATTTCTTTTAAATAGTGGGATTGACACATTATATAAGAATGAATTTGATTCATATAGAAAGAAAAAAATACCTCATCCTTTGATGGAAAAAAATAATATTAATGCTATACCCTTTAGTCACAAAGATTTGGACTTATGGAGAAATAATTTTAAAGGTATTAGATGGTTTGACGAAAAACATAATTTTACTCTGTTTGGTGCTGTAGATGATTTATGGATTAATGAAAAAGAAGAAATTCATATTGTCGACTATAAATCCACTGCAAAAAAAGATTTTTCTCCAAACTTTACAAGTGGTTATCAAGTTGCTTATAAAAGACAATTAGAGATATATCATTGGTTATTTAAAAAAAATAATTTCAAAATGTCTAATATTGGCTATATTGTATATGCCAATGGGATTACAACAAAAAATGAGTTTAATGGTCTCTTTGAATTCGAACAATATGTATTTCCCATTCATCTTAATGATAGTTGGGTAGATAACGTAATTCAAAAAATGTATGAATGTTTGCAATCAGATAAGCTTCCTCCTTCAGGTGGCGGCTGGAATGGTCAAGGTTGCGAACAATGCGCTTATAAAAAAAGTTTAGCTAAACTTATGCGAGCACAAATTGAAAAAGAAAATCAGGTAAATAGTGAGTAAAAATAACCATACCATCTCAGTACAATAAGAACTAGAATAATTTGCGAAAACCAGATGGTTTTACTTAAAATAATTTTACTTTCCTCATTTTCCTCAGAACTTCTTCTCACGTATAACATTATTATGTCAAAAGCAAGAACCATAAAAAGTATAGGCACCATTGCCGGCATGATTAATGTAAAAAAAACATCGAAACCGTCAAATGAAATTTGAGTATGGGAATCTTGAGCTAACAGAATAAAGAATAACCCTAATGCCAATAAAAGAATTCTTAGTGGTCCTATTTGCTTTACCATAAAAAATTATTCACTAGCCATGTAATGGTCCATCAACACTTTTGCAACCTCTGGACGAGCAAATTCTTTTGGTAATGATTCACCTTTAGAAAGCATTTCTCTTACTTTAGTCCCTGACAAAAGTACGAAATCATCTTTAGTGTGATCATCGACATCACGCATCATTACGACTTTATTTAATTTTTTAGAATATGCTGTATGGTCAGCTTTAAAGATTTGAATCTTAAGTGAACCATCCGGCAATTCATCAAATATGTCTTGAGCATCAAAAGCACCATAATAATCACCAACACCTGCGTGATCTCTTCCTACGATTAAATGATTGCAACCGCAATTTTGTCTAAATACAGCATGCAGCAAAGCTTCTCTTGGTCCAGCATATAACATATCAAAACCATAACCCGTAATCATTACAAAGTTTTCTGGAAAATAATGCTCAACCATAGTTCTGATTGCTTGATCTCGAACATCCGCCGGAATATCTCCTGGCTTTAATTTTCCAAGAAGCATATGGATTAAAATTCCATCTGCTGAAACTTGTTCTGCTGCCATTCTGCACAATTCTTCATGTGCACGATGCATTGGGTTCCTTGTTTGAAAGGCTACTACATTTGACCAATTATTTTCCTTTATTGATTCTCTAATCTGAACTGCGGTTCTAAATGTTGATGGAAAATCTTTATCAAAATAACTATAGTTTAATACTTTTACATCACCGCTTATTAAGATATTTCCTTGACCATAAAGTGTTTGAACTCCGGGATGTTCTTTGTCTTTTGTTCCAAAAGTTTGTTGGATAACATTGTCTAGTTCATCATCAGATAATATTTCTACCTTTTCAACAGTTTGAATAGCTATTAGTGCATTGTCACAATTAGGATCCAGCAATGCTACTTTCTGCCCAGGTTGAAAGTTTGCTTCATCTTTAACTAAATTCATAACCGGTGTTGGCCAAAATAAGCCGTTAGATGTTTTCATGTTATTTGCTACACCTAAAACATCGTCTTTATTCATAAAACCGGTAAGTGGATTAAAATATCCAGCACCTAACATTACTAAATTGCCTGCGGCTGCAGAACTTACAACAACTTTTTCCATGCTTTCGCTAGCTTTAATCAGACTTTCTTTTTCTTCAGAGGATTCAACTATAAGTGGGTTTAAGTTTTCCGAACCATGAGGTGTGATCATATTAGTAACTCCATTTTTGTTATAATTAATACCAGATTTTGTAATGGCATAATGTTATCCTATTATCTATAATTTTAATATACAAATTATGAAAAATTTAATAGCGCCATCAATTTTATCTGCAAATTTTGCTGAACTTGGTAAAGAAGTTCATGCTGTAATTGATGCTGGTGCGGACATAATACATTTTGATGTAATGGACAATCACTATGTGCCAAACCTTACAATTGGCCCAATGGTTTGTAAATCTCTAATCGAATATGGAATATCTAAGCCAATAGATGTACATTTAATGACAGAGCCTGTAGATGATTTAATTAATAACTTTGCTAAAGCTGGAGCAAGTTGGATTTCCTTTCATCCGGAAGCCAGTAAGCATATAGATCGAAGCTTAAGCCTTATTAAAGAACACAATTGCAAAGCTGGACTCGCTTTAAATCCTGCAACCCCTATTTCATGTTTAGAGCATGTAATTGAAAAAATTGATTTTGTACTGCTCATGACAGTAAATCCTGGCTTTGGCGGACAAAAATTTATAAAAGGCATGCTTCAAAAGATCAAAGAATGTAAAGAACTCATTTCTTCAACTAGTAATGAAGTTCAAATCGAAGTTGACGGGGGAATCGATTTGAAAAATATTAAAGAAGTGAGCGAAGCAGGTGCAAATATTTTTGTATCAGGCTCAACAATTTTCAACTCATCAGACTATTCTTCAACAATCAAAGAAATGAAAAGTTTAGTTAGTTAATAAAAATTCAGTATTTAATGAAGAATTTAAATAAAACCGAGCTAACTTCAAAAGGGTACACACACGTTTCTTTTCAAAAGATAATTGATTTGAATGGATTGCAACCACTAGACATCTATGAGCATTTTAAAAATGATAATTCAATATTTTTTGAGTCAGCTGAAGAGTCAAAAAAATCTAGTAGATTCTCAATTATATGCTTTGATGCTGATGAGTATATTGAAGTAAGAGGAAAAAAAATTATATATAAAAGTCATCAGGATCAAAATGAACGCGAATCAACAAATCCTTTAGATGATATTGACAATTATGCAAATAAAATTAAAGTTTATAACCTTCCAGAAAATTTACCTTTTAGTGGAGGTTTAATTGGTTACTTTGGTTACGAAATTATATCCTACATTGAAGAAAAACTTCATAGTTCTAATGAAGATGATCTAAATGTACCTGATATATTTTTATTAGTAAGTCACAACATAATTGTTGTTGATAATCTGCAAAAAACCATAAATATTATTATTAATGAAAAAATAAGTTCACTTAGCAATGACATTGATACTAAGCTATCAAATATTGAAAGTATCATTAAACAAAATGTTATTGAAGATAAGGCTAAAAAAACCAAAGAAAATAAAAATCTTGAATTTACCTCAAGATTTATTGAAGAAGATTTTAAAAAAGCTGTCATAAAAGCTAAAAGTTATATTACGAAAGGTGATGTCATGCAGGTTGTTCTTTCACAAAGATTGAGCAATAAATTTGAATCGGATCCATTTGACTACTATAGATATTTAAGAAAGCTAAACCCATCACCATATATGTACTATTTAAACATCCAAGATTTTCAAATAATAGGGTCTTCGCCAGAAATTTTAGTGAAATGCGAAAATAATGAAGTCACCGTAAGGCCAATTGCAGGAACTCGTAAAAGAGGTAAAAATAATGATGAGGATGAAAGTCTTAAATCTGAGTTATTGAAGGATCCAAAAGAATTAGCTGAACATTTAATGCTTATTGATTTGGGAAGGAATGATATTGGCAGAATAACAAAAACTGGATCTGTAAAAGTTACAGAAAAAATGATAGTAGAAAAATATTCTCATGTGATGCATATCGTCTCAAATGTTTGCGGTACAAAAGAGGATTGCATTACCCCAATGAACATTTTAAAGGCAACCTTTCCTGCAGGGACGGTATCTGGAGCTCCAAAAATTAGAGCGATGGAGATCATAGCTGAGCTTGAGCCAACAAAAAGAGGTATTTACTCTGGAGCAATAGGATATATTAGTTGGAATGGAAATTTAAACACTGCAATTGCCATCAGGACTGCAATAGTTAAAAATAAACAAATCTATGTTCAAGCTGGTGCTGGAATCGTTTATGACTCTGATCCAGACAAGGAATGGGAAGAAACAATGAATAAAGCAAAAGCGTTATTAAGCGCAGTAACAAAACTCGAAGAGGAAAATTTGTAAATGATATTAATGATTGATAATTATGATTCTTTTACCTACAACATTGTCCAATATTTAGGAGAGTTGGGTGCAAATGTAAAAGTTGTTAGGAATGATATGATTTCCATCGATGACATAACAAAAATGAATCCAGAAAAAATTGTTATATCCCCTGGCCCATGCACCCCTAATGAAGCCGGTATCTCAATAGAAACTATTAATAAATTTTCTGGTGAAATACCAATTTTAGGAATATGTTTGGGTCATCAAAGTATAGGTCAGGCATTTGGAGGGAAGATAATACAGGCAAAAGAAATTATGCACGGTAAGACCTCAAAGATAATTCATCAAAATGATAATATTTTCTCTGAAATCAATAACCCATTCATAGCAACAAGATATCATTCCTTAGTTATTGAAAAAAAATCTATTCCAGATTGTCTTGAGATAATTGCTTGGACAAAAGATGAAGAAGATAAGATAGACGAAATAATGGCCGTTAAACATAAAGAAAAAAAAGTTTATGGTGTACAATTTCATCCTGAATCAATTGCTAGTGAATTTGGTCATAAGCTATTAGATAATTTCTTAAATATATAAGTATGAGTATAGAAAAATACATTGAAAAAGTAATGAGTCGTAATGATCTTAGTAAAGATGAAATGAAAAGTGCTATGCATGAAATCATGTCGGGAGCGATTGATGAGCCTGACATTATTAGTTTTTTAATTTCGTTAAAAACTAAAGGCGAATCCATTGACGAAATAATAGGTGCTGCAGAAATTCTAAGAGAAATGGCTGTAAAAATTGATCTTAAAACAGACAAAATTGTTGATACATGCGGTACAGGCGGCGATACTTCTAATACTTTTAATATATCAACTGCATCGGCCATAGTTGCAGCATCTGCTGGAGTAAAAATTGCTAAACATGGGAATAAATCAGTATCAAGTAAATCTGGGAGTGCCGATCTTTTAGCGCTAGCCGGCTATGACATAAATTTATCTATTGAAAAAGCAATTGAATGCTTTGATAAACATAATTTAACCTTTATGTTTGCTCCAAAGTATCATTCAGCAATGAAAAATGTTGCGAAAGCTCGTTCTATGATCAAAACCAGAACTATTTTTAATATATTGGGGCCATTAGCAAATCCTGCAAGCGCAGATAGGCAAGTTCTTGGGGTCTTTGACCAAAACCTAATGGAGCCAATGTCCCAAGCACTTATAGCTCTTGGGGTAAAAAAAGCTTTAATTGTTCATTCTGAAGATGGTTTGGATGAAATATCAATTTTCAAAGATACTCATGTATTAGAAATTAAAGATAATAAAATATCTAAGTATGAAATTAATGCTAATGAATTTTGTTCATTAAACGAAACTATCGAATCTATTCAAGTAAATTCAGTAGAAGAAAGCTTTCAAATGATTTTAGATGCGTTTGAAAATAAAAATATACCCGCAAAAGAAATAATTGCAATCAATGCAGCTGCTTCAATATATCTCTCTGAAATTTGTACAAACTTAGAAGAGAGTTATAAACTTGCAAAAGAAATGATAGAAACTGGTAAAGCAAAGAAAAAGCTTGACGATATTGTTGAATTTACCAAAAGCATACCTAAAGAAAAAAATATACTAGATGAAATAATTGAATATAAGAGAAAAGAAGTTGAAGACAGAAAAAATAAAATGTCATTAGAGGCATTATCAGAAATTGACTACATGCGCTCTTTAAAAAGAGACTTTAAAGGTGCTTTACTAAAAAAACTTAAAGAAAATAAGCCAGCAGTAATTGCAGAAATAAAAAGAGCTTCCCCTAGCAAAGGTGATATAAACTTAAATATAGTTCCTGCTAAAATCGCCTTTAAATATGAGGAAATGGGCGCTGCTTGTATATCTGTGCTCACAGATCAAAAATATTTTAAGGGGTCTGGGGTTATTCTAGAAATGGCAAAGAAAAGCTCGAGTTTGCCAATTTTAAGAAAAGATTTTATTGTTGATGAATATCAACTGCATGAGTCTGTTACTATGGGAGCAGATTGCATACTCTTAATTGTTGCTGCTCTAAGTGAGGATGAATTCATTAAGCTGTACACAAAAGCTAAAGAACTAAATTTAGATGTTTTAGTTGAAGTTCATGACGCAGAGGAACTAGTGATTGCTCAAAAAGTTAATGCTGACATCATTGGTATCAACAATAGAAATTTAAAGAATTTTAAAGTTGATATTAATACTTGTATTGAATTGTCAAAAAATATTCATAAAGAAGTTATAATTGTCGCAGAAAGTGGAATAAAAGATTCAAAAGATATATCTCTAATGCAAAAAAATAATATTAATTCTTTTTTAATCGGCGAAACATTTATGTTATCTGATGATCCTGTGCAGACGTTTAAGGATATTTTTTCTGCATGAAAACAGAAATTCTAAATTGCTGTAAATGTGGGTCTTCAGAAATTAGTTTTGAAATACCTGATGGGGATAATAAAGAAAGATATGTTTGTAAAAATTGTGGTTACATTCACTATCAAAATCCTAATATTGTAACTGGTTGTATTTTAGAGTGGGAAAATAAAATACTGTTATGTAAAAGAGCAATTGAACCAAGGCTTAATACCTGGACAATCCCAGCGGGCTTTCTTGAAAACGAAGAGCCGCTTGAAGTTGGTGCGGCAAGAGAGTGTGAAGAAGAAGCAAATGCTACACCTGTTGATATGAGAATATTTTCTATATACAGCTTAGTACATATTAGCCAAATCTACGTGATGTTCTATGGAAAATTAAAGGATGGCAAACATAGTCCTGGGTTAGAGGAATCATTCGAGACAAAACTTTATTCAAAAGAAGAAATCCCATGGAGTGAATTATCATTTCCGATAATTACTGAAAATCTAAAATTATTCTATGATTTGGAAAAAAGCAATAAACCGTTTACTGGAATAATTGATAAAGTTAATAGTAACTATGTAATCAAAAGAAATTAGAGTCTAATTTCATGAATCTAGTTGAAAAAAATTCATTTTGCCCATATTGTGGAGAGCCAATTACACTATTAATAGACTCCAGCTTATCTGAACAAAATTATGTAGAGGATTGTGAAGTATGCTGCAAACCGATGGTTATTCAAGTGAGTGTATTCACAGAAGATGATATCATATTAGATGTTAAGTCAGAGAATGACTAAATTTGTAAATTTTTAATCTTACTTTCTTCGAAGCTATTATTTCTTAATCTAACCTCGTATGAGTTTTTACCATTCCCAAAAGATATAGCTCTGAATACTTTATCGTCAATTAA
>CEVR01048888.1_pt1 | contig 11315 bp, 7 predicted proteins | sample 356541 | NCBI WGS metagenome assembly CEVR01 (sample SAMEA2623734, study PRJEB7988) | marine metagenome | isolation source: saline water (ENVO:00002010), including
GCTCTTTCATGCAACGATTCCCCTGGTTTCGTCTCCAACAGAATCCTTTGTCCAATGCTCAACGAAGCCATCCTTACGCTTCAGGAAGGCGTGGCAGAGCCGGAAGCCATAGATGGAATCATGAAGTTAGGAATGAACCATCCAATCGGCCCACTCGCTCTCTCTGATCTAATCGGACTCGATACCGTCCTTCACATCATGAACGTCCTCTATGAAGGACTCAAGCAAGAGAAATACGCACCTGCACCACTGCTTATTCAAATGGTTGAGGAAGGCAAACTCGGTCGAAAGACCGGAGAAGGTTTCTACACCTATTGAACTCAATCTTGTCCGACGAGTTTGTAGTCGTCCGAGAGAGGCGTCGCCCCTGTTTCCATTGAGATGATTTGTCCGTCCTTGAAACGCATGAAGGAAAGAACAGCCTCGGAGTCAGAATCGTTGGCAAAGTGAACGATGGAGTGAGCAACGCCAACTTCTTCATTCTCAAACAAGATACGATCGTTCTCAGAGGTAACGTGTCCTGATCCTGCAAACTGCATGATGTCAGACTTACCCATTGTGTGGCCGCCAACATGCGGATTGAACACGAAATCTTCGTGAACGATGGCATTGAGTGCTTCCGTATCTCCATTTCTCCAAGCTTCATTGTATGCGGTAATAATCGACATAAAACCGCCTTGTCCAACTAGTGTATAAGCAGAACGCTATAATTTTATGAGAATATATTCCAAAAGATGTGGGTAGACTCACAAGGTAATGTGTTGGGATATCCTAATGAAGCGAATTTTATAATAAAAAAAGGCCCCTGTACACACCGGAATGTGTACAGGGGCGGCTTTGCGCATGTGTACATGCACAGTTACCTTGCAAGCAAGGAATCAACGTTTCTTAGCAACACTTGGTTCAGTTTTCAGCACCAGGAGTTGGGCCAGTTGTGTATCCCCAAGCACCCGTGTTGTCCATGACGTAGACATCATCAGGGTTGCAGGCTGCGTCTGCTTCACACGCTGCCTCTGGAAGAGCTCCAGTGGAATGAATCAGATTCGAATTTGCATCATACAACAACACAGAATCGTCACCACCGATACCGAACTCAAATTGGGCATCTCCGCTCGTAGAATCATCCTTGCACATTAGAAGGTATTGACCTGCACCTAATGTTGTTGAAAATGTGTATACATCTCCTTCTGCGAGGTCTTTGTCATCAACGATCTGCATTCCAGTCATATCGATTGCATTGGCTCCGTAGTTCCAGATTTCGATCCAGTCTTCAGTGTCTCCACTACCATCAGAGTTCAAGCACGTACCAGCGCTTCCCTTGTTTGCAACTTCGTTGACAACAAGCGTGGTTGTGTAACAGTTGTTTGCAGCACCTGGTGTTGAACCGTGTGGTCCTGAAACTTGGACACCGCTCGAGCAATCAAATTCAGTTGAACCTGCTTCATCTCCAAGTGTGTCGTAGTCCGTCTCACTGCCATCAGGAGCTCTTAGGTGAACAGTGTCACCACTGCCCTTGATACCAAATCCAAAGACTTGGGAATCAGCATCACTGCATACGCCTTCACAGAACCACATGTAACCGTTTGCAGAGATTATATCTCCACTCACGAAAACGATGCGCTCATCGCACTTGGATGTCCCTACTCCGCCAACAGCGTCACAGTCTTCCTTAACGCCCTTGTCGTAGATTTGGAAACCTTCAAGATCGCACTCAGCACCTGAGTTGTGGATTTCAATCCAGTCCTCTGGAGCACCGCCACCATGCATCTCTGAGATGGTGATTGCAGATGCTGAACATGCTGGTGTGGATGAGGTCGAACCTCCAGTCGATCCACCATCTGTGCTTCCGCCAGTGTTCCCGCCAATTCCAGCGAGGCTTGTTTCTGTGCTTTCATAGATGAGTTTGTTCGTTGCTCGGTCAAGGACCTTCACTTGAATTGAACAGATACTTCCACCGTCGCAAACGCTGTCCGTTCCTTCGTTGATGGTGACTTCTTCACCAAAACTCCAACTACCATCGCCGTTATCGCTTACTGCACAACCTGCTCCAACTGATTTGTCTGGATTTGTACATTCTGTGTACGCATTTCCGTCAGCAGAAAGTTGTAGGACGACGGTCGACCAGGAGAGATCTTCACCTGCTCCCATCGATACGTAGGCAAGTGCTTCACCTGATTCACTTGACAACGACGTTCCAGCATCTCTGACTTCAAAGTCGTACATCGAGAAGTCACCGTCTGTGTTTCCTTCTGCTAGCTGCGATGCCCAGACGTAGAGTACGCCAGACAACACAACAGTGATTGCAACCATCAAGATCGTTGCAATGACTGGGCTAACCGCTTTTTCATTCAATTTCATTTCTTTCATTTTTATTCACCTTGAGAACTATTTCTCTAAGTGATTAGAGATTCCTCACATGTTTGATTTAGAACCATTTATTTTACATATGAATACATATCAAAATATAGAATAAATAGCATATTATGTGAATATCTAACATTATAGAGGTATTATGCCGAGGGATTTGAATCGTACGTTGTTTATCGGTCTGCTCTTTCTAATCGCACCCCTCGCAGGTTGCGTTAGTGAAAACGAAGATAGTGATGCAGGTGGACGAACATTCATTGGAGGACAAAATACAGATAGTGCATCCATTAAGATTGCCGGCTCATCGACGGTCTATCCACTCGCCACAGGTTGGATTGAGGATTTTACAGAATTGAACCCTGACATCTCAGCGAGTGTTGCACTTGGAGGGTCCGGTGCAGGTGCAGCTGCCGTCTGCAGTACAGGAAACGATCATGTTGAGATTGGCTCAATGTCGAGAACCTTCAAACCAATCGAAGCAACTCTTGTCGATGGTGAGCGTTTCTTCAATTGCAAATCCTCCGATATTGAGTTAACTCAAGTTCCCATTGCAATGGATGGCATCACCATTGTCCTCAAACGTGGCGGTGGTGCAGAACAATGCGTCGAATCCATTGGTGGTCTGAGCGTAGCCCAACTGCGTTGGATTTTCTCTGATTGGACCGAAGATGACCTTGTTTACTCACAAGAGGGTGGTCTCGAATTATCCAGCATCACTCCAAACAACGATGGTGATGGTGTACGAGAGTGGTCCGACTTTTCCGAAAATCCATCCTGTGAAGAATTGAACATTAACCTCTGGGGTCCTGACTCACAATCCGGAACCTACGAGTATTTCGGAGAAATGATTTTTTGCAAAAAATGCTTCCTAGGAAACTATGGCTATCCTGAAGAATCTTTTGACTCGCAGCGCGTGGGTGGCTATCAAAACAGCGCCAATGACAACGTCATTATCAACGGTGTGAGTGAAGATGGCGCTGCAATTGGATTCCTAGGATATTCGTACTACGATGAACACCAATCTGAGTTGACTGCGGTTGGATTATCAAAAAACAGCACACATTCAGCAATGGATGGAATCGAACCCATCATTCAACCAACCAGTGATTCAATTCGAAGCGAAACGTATCTTCCTCTGTCACGAGAAATCTACATGAATGTCGACAATGCATCTTGGGGTACGGTTCTGCCGTTCTTTGAATACGCGTTTTCCGGTGACGGACAATCGACAATTCTTGAAGTTGGGTTCGTTCCACTTCCAGAATCGACATTCAATGAAACCATGGCCATACTCAATCTCCACAATTCCGAGGTGATGGCATGAGAGGAGCAGTATTTGTTGCACTCGTTCTGCTGGCTTGTGGGCTTGCAGGATGCACGTCTGAAGATGATGTTCAATCCACGTACATGACCATCGATATTGTTGATGTTCCACAAAAAATTGGTTTCAACAAGCAGGACCAATTGGTTGAACTTTTGGTTCGCAATCACCCTGAAAGTGGATATGAATGGGAAGACCTCTCAGTTGAATTATCAATTTATGATGCTGAAAAGATGGACGAGCCATTGTTAACCGAAGTTTGCCTACCTCCAAGCATTTCCTCTGCTGAGGCAATAGAAGGAAGCGGCCCTGCAAACGTTCGAATTAACGAGCTTATGGCAAGCAACGATCTCAGTTATGCAGACCCTGATGACAATGGAGATGCTTACGATGATTGGGTCGAATTGTTCAATCCTGGTGCAGAAGCGATGTCTCTCGAAGGATGGGTTATGACCGATGCCTATGAGGAGTACATTGCTGGTGGAAAATCGGGCCATACCTTTGATCAAACCGTCTCTATTCCTGCAGGAGGTTTTCTTATCGTGTGGGCTGATGATGAATCCGAGCAAGGGCCAGTTCACATGAATTTCAAACTAAAATCTGAGGGTGAGACCGTTTCCTTGATCAATCCGCAAGGTGAGGTGCATCAAAATATTTCATGGGGCGCTCAAACCTCGGACACCTCCTATACCGCTGTCCCTGACGGCTCAATCAATTTCCAAGTCGATCGCACACCAACCCCTATGCGAACCAACGGTGTGATGTCAGGCGAAAACATTCGTCCCGAATCGGCACCAGGTTCCATGGGTACCGGTTGTATGATCAGTCAATCCATCGATGACGAATTTTGGCATGCTGATGAAACAGTTACACTCATCGAAGACGGTGTGAGCCTTTGTGGAGTGCATGATTCATCCTCCAATGCATTCCCAGTTTGCTACATACGATTGACCATAACACATGATTCGAATGTTGTGCTGTACAACGATGGTCTAATTGGTTTAACCTGAGGTGATTCTATGAAAAAGAAAGCAATATTTTTGATACTTGTAATGATGTCTTCGCTCTTCGCTGGTTGTTTCGGTGGAGAAAGTGAAACAAATGAAGAACCGATGTATGAAGCGTACGATTGTCGGATTCAAGAAGACAATACCTCACTGTGGTGCACCCAGGAGCTCGGAGTAGCCAAGTTGCCGATGGTCGTCGAATCAGGCTACATTACATCGTGTGTTTTCGGGGCAATGGACGAGGAAGGGAACACGAAACTAACCTGCAACGGAATCAGTGGAACGATCGAAACCTATCCTGTTGGAGAACGTATTCGACACCTCGATAACAATTGTCGCTTGGCTCTCCTTGCCAATGGAGAAAGTATTGTTACGTGTTCCAATGGATGGCAAGCTCGGCTCGCAGCTTCCGCGAATGCATGCGTTCGTGTTTTGGAGGATTCAAGCGAAAAGGGCGTGTATGAACGAGCAAGTTGCAACGGTCTTGACATCAATTACGGCGCTCCCAATTCGGGAGTAACCATTCAGGCTAACCTTCTAGGAATGTATGACCACGATGCTGGGACCTTCGGAACACTAGAAATTCCAGCATATGACCCTGTCACGCAACGAATTTTCCTCGTCAACGTTCTTGAGAAATCTGTTGATATTGTCTCAATAGCGGACCCAAGTGACCCTCAACTCGTCGGCCGAGTTGACCTATCAAAGATCGGTGAACCCAACAGCATTGACATCCGGCCAAGTGACGGACTACTTGCTATAGCAGTTCACAGAGAGACAGACGTCTTGAATTATGAGGATGGACCACTACCGTTTGTTGTAACAAAAGATCGACCTGACACAGGACTGGTCTACTTTATGGACACAGACGGACAACGGCTGAACATCGTGGATGATTTGGGCTACCAACCTGATATGATTACATTCACTCCTGATGGAAACAAGGTTTTGGTTGCAAATGAAGGACAGCCATCCACTGACTACAAATTCGATCCAGAGGGGTCGGTCGACATCATCGACGTAAGTGGACCAATCTCAGACGTCGGTGAGGAGCATGTCACCCATGTCACATTTCATGCGTTTGAAGAGGACAAGGCATCCTTGATACAAATCGGCATTCGAATCAACGGGCCCGGTGCAAATTTGAGCATGGATTTTGAGCCAGAATACATCACTGTATCTCAAGATTCTTTGACGGCCTATGTGGCGATTCAAGAGGCAAACGCCATTGCAGTTCTCGATGTTGAAGCAGGACAATTTACCGAAATTATGCCGATGGGATACAAACCTCATTCCTCGGGTGCAGCTGTTCACACACCCTTGACCTGGGCCGACGCAGGAATAACCGATACATCCGGTTGGATGTTCCTTGGTGAGGATGCAACACTTGGAACAGAGGTGTACTTGATGCTATCAGATGCCTCAAACGAATTGTACCTTGTCGATTACAATCCGGCAACAGAGACTTTGTCCATGAGAGCAAATCCGTTGGTTACACTCTCAAGCGAGGCTGATTTCGAAGATTTAGCCGTATGCGACTACGATGGACTGAATGCATTCATACTCGCCGAAGAATCAATTCCTTCCCTACAATTCTTTGATGGCGAGGGAGGTCAGATCACCCGATTGGTTCCTGAAAACTCTACCTTTACAACGGCTGGTGATTACGCAATTCTTCCTTCAGCCATATCGGATATCGAAACCAACAAAGGTTTCGAGAGCGTTGCATGCCACGGTAACCATCTCTACACGATGACTCAATCCTCGTTGAGCACACCCGGTTCAACCGAGCAATGGATACGAATACTCGACATCAACATTGATACCATGACACTCGAGGGTCAGTATCTTTACCCAGTCGAATTGACCGATGGAGCATACTCTCGTGGAGGGAAAATGGACAAAGTTACTTCGATGGTCGCCATAGGTGAAGGTGAACTTCTCGTAATTGAACGAGATTCGTCAATTGGTAATTTGGCGAGTAAGTGGGTGTTTCGAGTTGATTTATCTCAAGGAACAAACCTCATGGATTTGGATGAAAGTATGCGGGCTTCGGGTATCCTCGAACAAATGAGTATGAACGAGTTCACTGAAATTGAAGTCGACACACCCGATGTTGATCTCTCTCAAACCTTGGTCGATGACCGCATCCTCATAAACGAACTCGCCAGCAAAGTCTCCCTTGGGCCCTCAAACCCATATTTGGACGGTGCTACAGACTCTGATTACATCGAATTGTACAACCCAACCAATGCAGATATCGATCTCTCTGGTTGGCGTATATACGATGACATTAGCAAAGCATACACCTTCCCGGACGGTTCGAGTATCGGGCCGATGTCCTATCTCTTGTTGTTCGCTGATGACACGAACGATGGAACGCAAGATTGGGATGTAACCATCGATGAAAATGGAGCCCATCACCTTCCAATCAAATTGTCATCAGGAGGCGAGAGTGTAACCTTGGAAGACAACAATCAGGTCGTTGTTGAAAACATTATCTTCCCTGCATTAAGCCAAGACACCTCCTATGGCCGCTTGATAACGGCCTCTTCTGTCTTCGGAGTCACTGAACTGACTCCACTCGAGGAGAACGTGGAATACGTTGGAGGCGAAGGTGGCCCATCGGCTGCCAGTCAAGGAATCAAACCCGTGCTAAAATCTCCCTTTGTTGAATTGGGTGATCGATACGGTGCAAAGCCAGAAGCGCTAACCATTGTTGCGGGTTCAATCCAGGGAGCATTCATTTCTGGCATTACCTCTGATTTGTCTTTGAACCCACAGCTCTCTTTGGACGCTGCAGACTACAACGCATTCTCTCAAGGGGATACGGTTAACGAGTCGACAATGAATCAACTCGAAGGAAGTGGGCTCGATTATTGCTCATTCCATGATGCGTTCGCTTTTGCCAACGACGGAGGCGAAGTGTTCCTCGTCGATGCCAATGATGGTCAAGTCTTGGACGTATACAGTCTAGCGAATGCTGATTTTGAAGGAGTCACATGCGATGATGAAGGAAGAATTTATGTCGCTAATGAAGCAACAACCCAAATCCATGTGCTTGAATACGCTACCGATTTTAGTCTCATTGGAACATTGAATCTTGAGAATCTATCCGTGGATTTGGATGATGGTAAAGGATTGGAATCTGTGAGTTATGTCGCATCTTCCCAAGCCCCGCCTTTGTGGCCAGCATCGACCGAAGGTTACCTGATCGCCGGCAGTCAAGATGCCACTGCAATCAGCGTTTATTCCATACCGGCTGGCATGAGTGGCGAGTTGAGTGTACAAGCCGTAGCATCAATCGAACTCACTCTTGACGACGTTGCTGGACTGGATGTTGCGAATAATCACATCTTTTCATTGCACGATAGTCATGATACTGTTCAAGTTCATGATTTGGAAGGGAATTTCATCGCATCTTATGCGACACCGTCAACACTCGAGAATACCGAGGGTATCGATGTACAATTTGATTGCATGAGCCAAACAATGGAGGTTGCATTTGCAGATGATGAATTTAGTGACTTCTTCATTGCAACGCTTGGCGGTTCGATATGTGTATCGCAAACGACAACAGAAATCGAGCTTTTCGATTTCATCGAAGAACAACCTCCGTTTGAATTCGATATGACCGGCGAATTGCGATTAGGGATACTCACCGATGCAGGTGCCAGTGCGACAAGCATACCCTTCGGCTTTATCGAGATTAGGCTCCATCCTCTCGACGGTAGTGATGAAGACGGATACAATCCATTCCCCTGGCCAGTTATGGCCCTTTACATGCCGGATGGAATTACTTCTTACACTGTTGATGGTGAAATGTACCTCATTACTGGTAACGAAGGCGATCTGCGCGATTATCGATACTTCAACAGTTCATCCGGAATGAATGTCATTGGACATAATGAGGAAATTCGAATTGCATCGACAACCCTTGACCCGATGCGATTCCCAGACGCAAGTTCTATGCAACAAATGAGCCAGCTCGGTCGCCTCAATGTTCCGAACAATTGCGGTGATACTGATGACGATGGTGACCTTGACTACATCTGTGCTGTTGGTGCCCGTTCTTTTTCCATCTGGACCACAGATATGGAAATGGTTTGGGACAGTGGCCACGACCTTTCGTACTATTCAACGAAAAATGGACAGCATCGAATTGATGAAATGAATTCTCGAGACGACAACAAAGGAATCGAACCAGAAGGTGTAAGGGTCGGTGTTATTGATGACAGGACCTATCTTTTCGTTTCCATGGAACGCAGTTTTGGCGTCATGATCTATGACATCTCAAATCCCCATCAACCTACTTTCCAACAATGGATTCAAGTTGACGGTGCAACAAATCCAGAAGACATGGAATTCATCCCGGCTGAGATATCACCTACGTCATCTCCGTTGCTTGTCGTAGCAAACGAGGATTCTGGAACTGTCGGCATTTGGGAGTTAGCCCTCTTGTAGATCGAGTCTAAGGCATTCGTTGTCAATCAATACTACCTCGTGGCGTGAGTATCTCTCTGTCGAATCGATTTACATACCGAGTGGTTTCCAAACGGCATGGGTTCAGACTCACAAGAGTTTGAACTAACCTAGGTTTGGACGACATGGTATCCGCATTGGTCATAATTTGAAAGCAACTGAAACATCTGTTGTAAGGCGTTTGTCATCGTACGCACGTCGTTCTTCATGATTCATGTCTCCGCAAGCCAGCGCTGCATCAAGAACCTCGGTAACTGCCTCAGGGTGGTATTGCACTGTATGGATTGGAAGCGTTGGGTGCTTGCAAGCAGCGATTTTACAATGCTCTGAAGAGGCAATGACAACCAATTCACCAGAATCAACAACGTGTTCCTGATGCGCAAAGGATGCAATCACTGAATCACCTGATTGCTCGAAGACCTCTGCAACGAAATGCGAGTCTTCATCCGCACGTTCGACTCGTCCACCGAATGCATGGGCAATGATTTGATGACCAAAACAAATACCATACAAAGGAACGGTTGTTTTACGGATGAGTTCAACCACATCGTCCATCCAATCTTCCCACATCGTGACGTTTCGTCGAGATCCTGTGATGACGATTGCATCAGCATCGACTGGATGTTCGACCACCGTCCCAAAGCCGTAGTCAAGTCGGTCTTGGGTATGTGGAGACCAAAGGAAGACTTCGGTTGGTGAGAAATGATGAACTATTTCTCCAACACCGACTCGTCCGAACGCTTCACGTTCCGCCAGAAGGTCAACGACAAGAAGACGCACACTCCATTCAAAACGTGATAGCCATTGAACATTCTTCTAACAGACAACATTTATTGCTCTTCGTTAAGAATGAATTTTTGTGGCAACACCTGGAAGTCTTCTAAATGGGTTACAAGGCCTTCCCAAACTCGCCTTATCCTACATCTTCAAAGGTATAGATTCAGTCAACCCTGTTGAATCTAAAGACGAGCGTATTCGCATGCTCAAGCGAGTTGAGTTTTATTCCGTTATTGAAGCAGGAGCGTTAGGATTGCTCTCAGGCCTCATGTTGCTATTGGTAACGCTATGGTTAGGATCCTACCAAGGTAAGATTTTTGACAACCCGTTCTGGGACAGTATAGCAATTGTTGGAGGAATAATTGTACTTGGAATAATTATCACCATGATCGAATTGACAGTGATGTATTTTCTCTCATTGAGAAATGCACGTATCATCGCATCTCTCAACGAACAATCAACATCTGGAGAAGATATTGACGAACAAGTCATGGTCGCTCTGGTGAATGCTGGATTGCAAACACCGAACAACACGGGCGAATTTTTTGGAATCAATCCGAGAAAGCACATTGCAAGATGGCAAATAGCCTTAGCCGCTATCTTTCTCAAAACAAAAGTCTCTGGTTCGAGAGCCATTATCAAAATGATGTGGAAGCGTTTTGCAATTCGTGTCTTAGGACGTACCGTATCTCGTGGTGCTCTTGAGTTAGCCTCATTGCCCGTGTTCGCATTTTGGAACATGATAGTCATGCGTTCGACTATTCGCGAACTTCGCATACGTAGCGAAATGCCAATTCGTGAGGATGATTTGGTGGGATTCATTACAATGAACTCAACTGATTCAACTGAAATCTGTCTAGATGCTATCGAAGAGCATATCTTCTGTCATGGTGATGTTCATCCAAACGTTGAGAGAATATTCAAGCACATTCACGGTGATGAGAAAACTCAAACATGGAACCCGAGTTTGGATGAACGATTTGGAGAACGAGCACTCGAACAATACTCACAGCTCCAACTCCAATTCGCAATTCGTACCCTATTGGTAGTTATGGCAATCGATCCACGATCTCGTCGCAAACAGAAAAAATTACTCCACAATTTACAAGAAATCAATGGGGGATATGACCTCAAACCTTACGACATTACTCATTCGATTCTCAACGGAGATCCACTTCCACAAGGGATTTGATAAATCTATTGTTGAGTCTTAGAAATCAATTGGTTCAGAGAATTATCCAATAAGACTAGGAGAGATGCTGCAAGAAGAATTCTCTTGATCGAACTAGAGCATCCGTGCGAGCTTCTGGGTTGCCTTCGACAGTAGCACCTCTATTACGCAGGATTCGAATAACCCATCT
>CEVR01172697.1_pt1 | contig 11265 bp, 13 predicted proteins | sample 356541 | NCBI WGS metagenome assembly CEVR01 (sample SAMEA2623734, study PRJEB7988) | marine metagenome | isolation source: saline water (ENVO:00002010), including
ACAAGAGTGTAATTTGCCACTTTTAGCGACTAAATTACCACTCAGTGCATTGGACCTTTACTTAAAGTGATTATTTCTGCGCGGAAGCTCTCTTGGGAAATAATTTCCCTCCCCTACCGTTCCCGCCCTTTTCGGCAGCAGAAATAACAGAGAGGCTCTTAAGCCGATAGGGCGAAACGGGCAGGCAAGTAGGCGAGCCACTCGTCTGGGAAATTTCTTTTCAGCGCAACCGCCACTTCAAGAGGCTCTGGAGCTATCGGGGCGCTACGCAAACGAAAGGTTGACTCACTCAACAGAGTGTCCCCTTTGGCCAAATTACAGGCCCTGCAGCACGCCACCACGTTCTCCCACTGGTGCTCGCCACCTTTGCTTCGAGGTAAAACATGATCTATGCATTCAGCGCGTCTCCCGCAGTATTGACATTCATAGTCGTCTCGAGCGAAGACGCTCTTACGATGCAAAGAAGCTCTGGATTTAAAGGGCGCGGCGACGCTATACCTCAGCTTCGCCACTGAGGGAGCGAAGAGATCGAGCCGCTCAGAACGCACCAATTGATCACTCTCATGAACGGCATCAGCTTTCTGGCACACCATAAGCAGAATTGCCCGACGCACACTAATTATCGAAAGCGGACGATACCCAACATCCAAAAGCAGCACTCGCTCCGACAAGACTGAGCGGCCCTCTAGATTCATGACGTCACAGCGGACCACTGCCTGCACCATTCCAGCCAAAGCATCAAATCGCTAGCTACATTCTTTGGGTTCTTATCGCCATCCCCATACATAGTAAGAATGCGAAATTTGACGAAATTAGCGCTCGGAACTGGAAGGTAGGGGGATTTTTTCCACCACCGCTTGGGAGTCATCCGAAACCAAACACGCCAAGCAGTGGACCAAAGCCGCGGCTTAAGAATTAGCTCTATAGCTACTCGTAAAACGATTTTGGCGGTGCCTTGACTACCCGTCACGATTCAATCCTAATCAGAAGTTGACTTTCGAAGGTTTATACCTAAACCCCGAAACCCGATTGCGGCTGCACCCACTATCGGAGCCTTACCACCGAGCCCCACAGGGACGATTTTGACTTCCCGAGAAAAGTCCAAACCGCAACGGCGAATCATCTCAGAATTCGCTGCCTCGAAAAAGGGAACTCCAAAGCCTAGGGCGACAGAACCTCCAACTAATACTCTTTCGAGATCCAAAAGGTTGACCGCCGAGGCAACCGCTCGACCAACCATTGTTCCTGCCCTAGCGCGCTCGAAAATACTGGCCTCGGAGGGCTCGGACCTCAAACGACGAGCGATCGACGGACCTGACGCCTCAGCTTCCAAACAACCCTGTGACCCGCAGGCACAAATAGCTCCCTCTGGCTCCACAATCACATGACCGATATGACCTGCATTTCCGGTCGCTCCTTCAATTAGCTCACCATTCATAATCAGACCACCTCCAATCCCAGTAGAAACCACCATTGCCAAAAAATTAGATAAGCCGATTCCTGCTCCGTACCAAGCCTCTCCCAGTGCCAAAGCCTTTGCGTCATTATCAATGACTACATGTGCCCCAAAGGATTCCCTCATTCGGTCAACAAGGGCGAAATTGCGCCATGCCGGAATATTGAGAGGTGAAACTTCCTGTCCCCCCGGACTCATCGGCCCACCACAACCGACACCGCAGACATCATATGAAACATCTGATCTGAGAACGCTTTCAACCAATCCGACTAGATCTGCATATAGCGACTCACGATCGAGAGAATGGTTGGTGGGAACGCTGCTCTCCCTATGGACGTTTCCCTCTATGTCGACCAACCCCGCTGCCATCTTGGTGCCCCCAATGTCGACAGCAAGAGCAACTTCACTCAGAGGTCATCCCGACGGAAAGTTTTACGCATTCTTTCAGAAAAGCCGCCCATGTTTGCTTTCATTTGACCGCTGCGAACCTGGCCGGTGACTTTCGCAAAACCCGCCTTACCCATTTTCCGCAAGTTACGTTCGATGACGACGGCGCACACGAACATTGCCAGAAAGGCAACAAAAGCAAGACCAAAGTGGACCTGCAGGGAAGCCACCACTCCTACGAGTCCCAAGACTCCCAACAATACAGCCCATTTGATGTTGCGTAAGGCGTGACGATACAGCGTTGTTTCCCCAACCTCGCGAGCGAACTCTGGGTCAGAGTCGTAGAACTCCTTCTCAATTTCGTGGAGTATGCGCTGTTCGTCATCTGAGAGCGGCAATTGGTCTTCCCATCGTTGCTATGGACAGTTTAGGACCCCAGAAGGGCCAGATCGACATCAGGTTGGTTACGATTCATCGATTTCTGCTCGTTTTTTTGGAAATCCGGGCCCAATAGCCGCTTGTCCGAACTTTTCTCGGATGTTGTCGAGAGCATTCGAAACTGATCCACTACTGGGTGACCTTTCTCCCAAAGAGTCAAGAGTCAACTGACGCGGACCTGGAGGCCCTAACTTTGTAATGCCTAATCCCAAAAGACGGACGCCCCCTCGAAGGTCCAACTCAGCAAGTAAAGCAGTGGCGTTGTCGGCAATTTCAGACAATGTGTCAATGGGCTCTTCAAGTGTGAGGGATTTAGTGACGAACGACATATCGGGCCTCCGGACTTTTATTTGCACCGTGCGCCCTGCGAGCCCTTGAGAACGAGCTCGCGTCGAAACCGCATCCGCTAGACGAATAATCTCACTTTCCAAAGAGGAGCGGTCAAAGACATCAAACTCGAAAGTCTCCTCGTGGCTAATAGATTTCCGTTCTCTTTTAGCATTAACTGCTCGCCCATCCAATCCCTTGCTTAAACCATGAAGGTGCCGGCCATGGGAAGCACCTAAAGCAGCCACAACTACATCCTCCGAAGTTTGAGCCAAATCACCAACGGTCTTAATCCCGATTGATCGAAGCTTTTTAAGAGTCACTGACCCCACGCCCCACAAGGCCTCTACCGGGTGGTTTTGCAGAAAGGAACTCTCTATGCCTGCATGAACAACAAAGACTCCCGACCCAGGCTTCACCCCTTGTGGCGTAGCCATAGGCTTAGCCGCAACTGAGGCCAGTTTGGCAAGCAGTTTGGAACTGGCAACACCGACCGAGCAGTCCAAGCCCACTTCCTCGTAAATGTCGTTGCGAAGCTGCCACGCAATCTCTTCTGAGCTACCAAAGAGCTTATGAGCGCCGCCGATGTCGAGAAACGCTTCATCAAGAGCAATGGGCTCAACTAACGGCGTAACCGCATTAAAAATTTCGTGAACTCGTTTAGATATCTTTCGGTACCGAGAGAAGTTCGACTTAACAAACACTGCATCAGGACACAGGTTTTTCGCTACAACACTAGACATAGCGGATCGAACACCAAGAGCTCGCGCTTCGTAACTTGCCGAGGCAACAACCCCGCGATCAGAACGACCACCAACCACCACAGGCTTCCCCACGAGAGAAGGGTCGATTTGCCGTTCGACCTCCACATAGAAGGCATCCATATCCACATGAAGAATCGAAAGTGGCTTCATAACTGGACGAAAAACGTGGGACTAGAGACGTTGGCTAACGGAACAGAAGACAAATTCAACTCAGACCCTTTCCGCCCGAAGTTGCCCCGCCTCATTGCCAAGAACTCGATAGTTGAAATGAGCGTCGTCAGGCAGTCGCTCATCAAGGTAGGAGAGCAAAGGCTCTCGCAGCCACAATTGTTGCCCTTCGAGCAAAGAAGGCAAGAGATCCCTCGTGAACCATTGCACCTCTCGAACTATGCCATCCGGGTCCTCAATTTGTATATCACCCGAGAAACCAGTCGCCTGATGAACTTCAACGCGCAGGGTCCAATCCATTTCTGGCGCCTCAGCGGAAATTGTGTAGATCGGCCCTACCCAACTCGCAACAGCTAGCCCTGTCTCTTCTTTTACTTCGCGAGTAAGGCCTTGGACAACTGTTTCACCTTCGTCAATTACCCCGCCAGGGGTGCTCCAATCTGTTCGCCCGCCTCTTCGATGGTTCTGAACCATCAGAATTCGGTCTGCGTCAAAAATGACGCCTCCTCCCACGGTCCACTTTCGCATGTAAAGAGTTTGCCACCGGTTGACGGTTAAGACCGACATCCGAATACCATGCTGACGTGGTCGAGGAGTCAGAGTCGTCATCAAACCAGTCGGAACTACCGGAAAGTTTCAGCATCCCAAGCGCGCTCCCTTCAATTCCAGCAAGGGTCATTGCGTTCTCGGCAGTAATAGTCGCTGGACTTTGCGGCGGGTTAATGGGGTTCGCACTGGCACGCCTGCAGTGGGAAGAAAACAGGGACGCTTTGGTCTTAGCAATCAGTTGTTCCGGCTCCCTGGTGGCATCATTTGGCGTGGCCATCGTCTGCGTATTGGCGTTACGAGCGATGGCCGAATGGAACGACGTAGCCCCCTTGAGGTCTCGACGCAAACAATGACCAGCAGCCCCACCGACCGAGAACTTGAAGAACTTTTGGCTTTAGCGACGAACTTGGCGCTTGAGGCCGGACAAATTCATGAGCGACGAGAAATGGGCGTCGCCGAGACGAAGTCTTCTATAACTGATCCCGTTACCGCGGTAGACAAGGAAGCAGAAGAGTTCATTTCACAAGAAATTCGAAAGGCGCGGCCCAACGACGGGATAATCGGAGAAGAAGACACCTCTGTAGCGGGAAGTTCTGGTCTTAGGTGGGTGATCGACCCTCTCGACGGAACAGTCAACTACTTATACGAATACCCGAGCTACGCCGTTTCTATCGGAATCGAAAGAGACGGTTCCCCCTTAGTAGGTGTCGTGTACGACTCCGTCCTCGGCCTTCTGTATGCGGCGAGAGCAGGCGCTCCCGCAACGCGAAACGGGAAACCAATCTCAGTAACCAACTGCCCCAACCTTCCCGAGGCGCTTCTCGGCACGGGCTTTTCCTACCAGCCACCCATAAGAGCCGAGCAGGCATTGCGCGTCGCGAAGCTTCTACCTCGAGTCCGAGACATTCGACGCTCGGGCTCATGCGCCGTTGATCTATGCTCAGTTGCTGCTGGCCACCTTGACGCCTTTTACGAGACAGACGTCAATTGGTGGGATGTTGCTGCCGGAATTCAGATCGTTCGAAGCGCTGGGGGAATCGCTACATACGAACCGCAATCAAAGCGAATAATTGCGTCAGGTTCCCAACTCTGGGATCAACTAAATCAGGCAATATTTGAATAAGAATTGACGACTGACGCCCAATCTGCTCTCCCATCGGCCAATATTTAAGTTGTGAGCATCCGAATCCTAACCATTGAGGACGACGAACGAATTCGCACAGCGGTGCGCTTTGCCCTCGAAGACGAAGGATGGAGCGTTCTGGAAGCCGAGAGCGGTGAAGATGCATTAGATAATTTCAATTCAATGGATCCGGATGTTGTCCTCGTCGACATCGGGTTGCCTGGGATAAACGGTTTCGAAGTTTGTCGCTCGTTGAGGCGTGCAAGCGATGTACCGATCATCATGGTCACGGCCAGAGACGATACGCACGACGTTGTAGCCGGCCTGGAGGCCGGGGCAGATGACTATGTCACGAAACCCATAGCGCCCAAAGAACTCTCGGCTCGCATCCGAGCCCTGATGCGCAGAGTGAAGTCAGAAAGCAAGGCAATGACACCTCGAAATGTCGGAGACCTTGAGATAGTCCCCGAAGAGGGCGTTGTCAGGAAGAATGGAGAAGCAGTCCATTTAACAAAGACCGAATTCCACCTGCTGTGCGAGCTTTCGGACCAACTTGGAAAAGTACTCAGCAGAGAGCACTTACTTGAGGAAGTCTGGGGCTACGACTACTTCGGCGACGGCCGCCTCGTGGATGTTCATGTCCGCCGTCTTCGCACGAAGGTAGAAAGCGACCCAGCTCACCCGCGGCATGTCGTGACTGTGCGCGGCATGGGCTACAAACTCCAACCGTAACTATGAAGTTAAGCGTCCTAGCATGGCGCCGCCTGCCCTTAAAGAGGCGCGTCATCGGCGCCTTCACCCTTGGCGCCGCGGTCGCTGCCTTAGTGCTGGTCATCATCACTTATGGGTTGTCTCGGCAAAGCATGCTCCAGCAGCGCGAAGAGTCGTCGCAACGACAATTTTTCGCCAACGCACGTCAAGTTCAAAGCTCCTTGCGCGCTGAAGAGCCGAATTTCACACAACTACTGGAGTCACTGCCAAGTCTCAGCGGAAGTCGCTCTATAGTCAGAACTGGCGACGGAACGTGGACGTCGCTCTCTTTGACCCCAAACGATCTACCAACGGCTTTAATTGGGTCGGTCCTAGAGTCCCGACAAGCGAAAACAATGGAATACCGCCTGGACGACAGCCCGGTCTTGGCTTTCGGACTCCAGCTACGCCCAAGCGCGCCGTCTGCCTTTGATGAGGTCGCCTATTTCGAAGTAGTCCCACTAGCAGAGATAGAAAGCACTCTAGAGAGTCTGGCTCTTATCCTGCTCGCCGGTGCCGCGATTACCGTTCTTGTAGGCGTAGGCATAGGCATGTGGGCAAGCGGCGGGTTATTGCGACCCCTTACAGATATCTCAGACGCGGCGCGGTCAATCGCCCAAGGTCGTTTCGACACGCGATTAGAGGAAGTAACTGACCCAGATCTTGATGCACTGGTCGCCTCGTTTAATGAAATGGCGGCCGCCATGGAAGAGCGCATAACTCGTGATGCGCGCTTTTCTTCGGACGTCAGCCACGAACTTCGATCTCCTCTCATGACCCTGCGCGCATCAATCGACGTAATGCAGCATCGTCGCGAGGAGTTGTCTGGACGGACTCAACAGGCGTTGGACTTACTGAACGAGGAGGTCATCAGATTCGAAAATTTAGTTCAAGACCTACTTGATCTGTCACGATCTGACTCGGGACCCATCGAACACGACTTGGTAAATGTCGAAGAATTAGCCCGCGCCACCTTGGATGCATCCCAAAGTGATATTCGGTTTGAAGTGTCAGAGAGCGCTGAGGGCGCCTTGGTAATGGGTGACAAACGGCGCCTGGCTCAAGTGCTAGATAACCTCTTGCGGAATGCTGAGAAATACGGTGACGGAGCTAATCGCGTCACCATCGATTCTTCAGAAAACGAAATCGAAATCGCAGTCGAGGATTCAGGACCCGGTGTACCTCCCTCTGAACGTCAACTTATCTTCGAGCGATTTACTCGCGGCGCAGCTGCTAGAAAACGGGGTGCGGGAGAAGGCGCAGGACTCGGGCTCGCCCTAGTCGACGAGCACACTCGACGACACGGCGGTACCGCCCGAGCTGAAGGCAAAGAAAACGGTGAAAACGGAGCGCGTTTCGTAATTACTCTTCCCCGAGCAGGCCGAAGATGACTTTCAAGCACAAAAGACTAACCATAGTCATTGCGATACTTATAGCGATCGTCCCGGCTTGCGCACTAGGAACCGACACAGAGCCCGCTTCGCTCCCCGTTCCAGAGGACGTTTTCCCACCCAGCGCCCAAGAGAAAGAAAGCCTTACTCTTTCAGCCGAAACAACATTTCACCCAGTCTACTTTTTCAAGGAAGATCAGTTAGCTCGAATACAACGACCCCTACCAGCCCCTGTATTCCTGGATGCACCTTTAAATAATCTTTTAGAAGGACCCAGCGAACGTGAAGCGGAGCTAGGGATGGTCTCAGCGATTCCCGCCGGCACCGCGATAGTTGATGTCGCCCTGAACCGCAACAACACAATTTCCATTCATTTAAACCAAACTTTCTTCGAGATTGAGGGCGAGCAGCGAATCAAGGCATCGGCTCAACTAGTAATGACCGCTTCCGATTTAATAAGGAATACACAAGGCGTCGTATTCTTTCTCGAGAATAAACCGGTTCAGTTGCCAGATGGCAACGGACTTATCGAAGAGGTAGCCGAGGGTCGATTGCCTACACCGCTAACCATCCGAGATTATGCCACCCTTACCCCCGGAGACTTATTCGATTAGCCAGCTTTAAAATCATGATTTGCGGCACGGCGACGAATTTGCCCTACCCCCCGAATACTCGCTACCAGCATCAGCATCGCCGGGAACACTTCCAAGCGACCCAGAGCCATAAGAACCATGAGAATCAAGCGCCCAGATCTAGGGAAAGACAGGAAATTGCTCGTAGGTCCAGCTTCACCAAGAGCAGGACCGACATTACCCACTGCCGAAATTGCGCCACTGAAAGCAGTTACGGGCTCAACACCAAGGCCCGTCAGGGTAATACCACCGGCAACTATCAGTCCGAGATACAACAGCACGAAACCAACAACTTTCGCTGCTACTTGCTCTTCAATCGTCGTTCTACCTAATCGAATAGGGATCACCGCATTGGGATGACGCGCTCTTCGTAGCTCTCTAAGCGAATAGCGAACAATTACTTGCAAACGCAAGACCTTCATTCCACCTGCAGTTGATCCGCTCATGCCCCCGACGAGCATTAAGAGAAGCAAGGCGACGTGCGCTGCCGGCATCCACAAAACGTAGTTCGAGCTGCCAAAACCTGTATTAGAACCCAAGGAAGCCGCATAAAAGAGCGACTCTCTGACGTTTTCGGACCACCCGAGCTCTCCGTTGTTTATCCAAACGAGTAGTCCGAAACAACCGAAAATCAGCCAAAGGTACCACCGGACCTCAGAAACGCGACCATAGGCGCCTGGCCCTTCCTTAAGGGCCCGCCAATGAATCGAAAAGTTGGCGCCGGCGTAAAGCATTCCACCGATAATTACTATTTCGATTAAGAAAGAATCGAAATGGGCAATGGAATCAGCGTGAGGCGAGAAACCACCAGTCGCGACTGTTGTGAACGCATGAGTAACAGCATCGAAAGCGGACATACCGACAACGAACAATGCCACGGCAACGATCGAAGTGGCCGCCCCGTACAAAATCCACAACCGCCTCGCCGTGTCACGCACGCGCAACGAAAGCCGGTCAGCCGTGGGGCCCGGTGCTTCACTTGCAATAAGTTCGAGACCGCCAATGCCCAAAGCTGGAAGTACTGCTACAGCCAAGACCACTAAACCCATGCCTCCAAGCCATTGGGTGAGACTCCGGTAAAAGAGAACTCCCTGAGGAATAACGGAGAAGTCGGAGAAAATCGTAGAACCTGTGCATGTAAAGCCAGAGATCGATTCAAATATCGCGTCATCGAAGCGGCCCCAAGTAATCACTCCGGTAAGGAGAAAGGGGATGGCCCCAACCAATGAGACTGCTAGCCAGCTCCAGGCCACGGAAGCAAAAGCCAAAGCAGAGTCAGCTGAGGGGGACACCCTCGAACCAAAAAACAAGGTGGCACCAAGCGAAGCTGCGATCAGAGCGGAAAGCAGCAATCCAATAGCTCCCCCTCCTCCATCGACGAGTGCGACAATGGCCGACAGAAGCATTGCGACCGCTACAGCTATGAGCGCTGCACCGGAAACGCGAACTGGAGTGATCGCTAGTTTTCTCAACGAATCACCTTCTGCTTCCGCCTCAAACGCAACCGCCTTATCTCGCGTTGCGCGGGTTCGCCGATTCCCCCTAGGGCAACAAAAACCGGCGTCGCCGAAATCCTGCCGATCATCATCATCATTGCCGCAGCAATATGCCCTATAGCCCCCAAAGCCTGAAGGTGCTGATCCGTGCGGTCAAGGCCAAAAGCAAACCCAACATTCGATAAGGAGGAGATAGCGAACGAAAAAGCTGCCTTGAAATTAAGCCCATCTGCACTGAACAACATCGCCATCGGGAGAATAATCATGATCGCAAGAAATAGCTCTCCGATTATTCGCGACATCGCAACGTCACCGATCGATGAGCGGCCAAGGTGGATTTTTTCAACCATCGCGGGGTGGATACTTCGACGCAATTCACGCCTAATATATTTCCCCAAAACCATGAGTCTTATGACCTTAAAGCCACCGGCTACAGATGCCGACATGCCGCCGATGAGCATCAAAATCAGAAGAATTGATTCCGCCCCATAAGCTGTCGATCTCAGTTCACTGGAATAAAACCCAGTCGTGGAAATTGCTGAAACTACTGAGAAAACGGCCTCGCGAACGTTGCTTTCGTTGGGCCATTGACTAGACCACGCAAGCGTTGTGACAACTGCCGTAACGATTAATCCAACATACGCTCGGAACTCCACGCTCCTCCCGAATCGGCTCATGTCTTTCTGCTGCAACGCCCTAAATATCAGGGGCAAGCTAGTACCAGCTATCACCATTCCACATATTGCGATCCATTCAATTGCGACTGACCCGAAAGCGCCTATCGAACCGGAGCGCGTAGAAAAACCTCCAGAGGAAATAGTTGTAAAGGCGTGAACGAGGCTCTCAACGAAGGACATGCCTGCGACACCATAAGCAACCAGCAGCACTCCTGTAAGTGCCGCGTAAAGTGCAAGCAAACGAATCATTGTTGAGCCGCTTTTCGGAGCGAGCCGCCTGGCAGAGCGAGTAACTACTCCCCCGTCAGCGTCAAGACCGCCGACACCTAGGTGCGGCATAATTCGAACCACCACAACAATGATTGCAGCGGCTGAAAGCCACTGCCCCAATGAACGGAAAAGTGTTATTCCAAGCGACAAAGTCTCGGCCTGGATGACTGAAGCGTTAGTTCCGGACACCGTTGACGCAGCTTCGGCGACAGCGACATCAAGCGAAGTGACAGCGGAGGAGAAGTAGTGAGCGGCAGTCGCCACAATTAAAGATGCGAAGGCGCCAGCAACGAATGTCACAAATAGTCGCGCTACTGGTAATCCGGACGGAAACCTCGACACCCCGAGAACAGCAAGCCCTATAAGCCCGACCACCAGCCCAAGAATTAAAAGCTCGACACCGTCATCGCCTCGATTCCAAAAGTCTGCAGCGGCCGATATAAACAAAACGGGTGCCATAACGACACAGACTGCCCCGACCGTGACCCCTACGGATGACTCAATCTGGCCGTTCGCAACTTTAGTTAATAAGATTTTCGGTCCCTGGAGAATATTGGCCATCACCCGCAGAACTAACGCCGGGGCGTTGATCCTGACGGGAGGCCTTGGCGTCACCCGAACGCTCGTTTCACCTCATCAACCAAATGAGGCTTTGCGAAAACTATCACGTGGTCTCGCGCTCGCAGAACGCTGCGCCCACGAGCAATTTGGGCATTACCGTCACGAACTATGGCTGCCAAGAGCACATTGTCGGGCAGCTCTAAATCTTTTACCGCTGATCCATCGGCGGGCGCTTTCGGTGCGACTTCAAATTCAAGCACCTCAACATCGCCCTCA
>CEVR01157800.1_pt1 | contig 11250 bp, 13 predicted proteins | sample 356541 | NCBI WGS metagenome assembly CEVR01 (sample SAMEA2623734, study PRJEB7988) | marine metagenome | isolation source: saline water (ENVO:00002010), including
TATTGCTGCAAGTGTTGTTGATTTACCAGATCCAGTTGGTCCAGTAACTAAAACCAAACCCTTATGAAAATCTACAATATCATAAAGTGCTTGAGGTAAATTAAATTGATCCATGTCAGGGATTTTACTTTCAACTCTTCTACATACACAGGCAGGACCATTAATAGTTTTATAAAAATTAGCTCTAAATCTTAAACCACTTAAAGTGACCGCAGTATCTAGTTCATGAGTTTTTTCAAATCTTTGTAATTCAACTTCATTGCAATTCATGGAAAGTAAATCTTTTAGGTCTTGTGCCTTCACTATTACTTCTTTAACTTTAATAATTTCTCCAGTTTGTCTATAGGCTAAAGGAGATCCAGATCTGATATGAAAGTCAGAAATTTTTTTATTATTTTTTGCTAATTCTTCTAATTTTTCGAACATTGTATTTATTTCATATCAATATATTAGGTATTTTCTCTTGTTAAAGCTTAAAATTACCCAATATAAACACTCTATTTGAAATTCTACTTCTAGTTGATTATTATTACAGATATAATATTAAAGGGAGTTATGGAGAATCCGTTTAAAAATTTGTTTAAAAAAAAAGAAACTAGTGATGGGCCTGTTCCACAAGCCAATCAATCTGAAAGCAATAAAAGTAAGAATGATTTTTTCAGTAAAATAAAATCAAAATTTGGATCTGGCCTTAAAAGTCGTTTAGGAAAAAATGCTGTTCAAGGTGAAGAGATTGTTGGAGTTGAATTAGCTCCTGGAGAAATTAGATTATCGCAAGTTTCAAATAATAAATCAAATCAATGGGTTCTAGACAAATTTTATGTACATAAAATAACAGATTTACCTGAGGGTGGATCTGTTTTGGAAAATCCGGATAAATATGGAGATGAATTAAAATTAGCATTACAAAAATCAAAAATTACAACTACTAATGCAGCCATTGCTATTCCAGTTACAAGTGCAATCATAAGAGTTGTCACTGCACCTTTAATGACAGATGAAGAATTAAAAAAAGCGATTGATACAGATTCTTTATGGGAAAATTTAGTTCAGTTGACAGATAATCTTGCAGACTATTCAATTTTCCATCAAGTTATTAATAAAAATACAACAGGTAATACGATGGATATATTGTTTGTTGCATCAAAACTTTCAGATATTAATAGCTACACTGATATAATTAAAAAGGGTGGATTAAATGCAGTTATTATTGATGTTAAATGTTTTGCATTAAAATCAGCAGTTGACCAAGTTAACCAAATAGCAGGATCTATTGAAGAAACAAACTTAACCGCAGTTTTAGAGTTTGGATTAGATGAAAATTATGTAATGATTTTATTCGAAAACAATCCAATTATAACTGATATATTTATAAGGTCACAAGACCGTAAAACTCTTACGGAATCAAATAACCCTGAAGAAATGGAAGCTCTTGTAAGAAGATACATGACACAAGTTAAACAAGCTGTTCAAGATTTTGAAACGAAGTATGAAAAAAGAATAAGAAATCTTAAAGTTACATCTAATTTAGCAAATGTTGAAGAATATTTAGCTAGCTTTAGAAAAAATATGATTAATACAGGTTTTAATTTATTTGATCCATTAGATGGAATTAAAATTCCGGCACAGTTACAAGAAAGTGTTAAAGAAAGTAATAGGTCATATTTTTCTACAGTAATGGGATTAGCATTTAGAAAACTTGATGTATTTGGATATTATAAATTTGTAACTGCTGTAAAAAATATAAATTTACTTCCTAATAGAGATAGCATGATTGCACAGAAAAAAGCTAAAGTATTTTCTAATTTTGCTTTTAAAGGGGTTGTCAGTATAGTAGCTGCAATTTATATTGTGCTATTTGGCTTATCATTTTGGCAGATAACAACATTAAATAAAAAAAATGTTGGATACAATGATGTTGTACAGGAACATCAATTAAAACAAATAGAAAGAGATAAATATTTAAAAGATAAACTTAAAATCGTAAAATCATTAGAGTTAAGCAATTCAATCAAATCAAATAAAACTCTTAACTTTAGAGTATTGGCCCAAATTGCTTCAGCTGTTCCTAAAAGAGTAAGATTTTCAAAAATTGAATACAATGGAGCAGATTTAGTTATGATTGAGGGTAACGCTTATAGTGATCAAGATATTCTTAAATTAATTAGTAATTTGAAGAGTAAAAAACTGATTTCTCAAGCTTCACTTGCTAATATGAATATTTCAAATCAGTCACAAGGAAGTCAAACAATGAAGGGTTTTAAAATAGCCTGTATTTTGGAGATGATATAATGGATTTAAAAAATATGGATATGGCACAACTTAAAGAGAAGTTGCTTGCTGTAGCTGATAAAAAAACTCTAATTAAGTTTGGTATTGGTTTTGGTTCAATTGTTTTGTTTCTAATTATTTATTATGCGATTTTGAACCCTATGGTTAAAGATAGAAAAGTTAAATTCGATGATAAAGTAAAAAAGCAAAATGAAATTTCACAATTTAATTCTGAAATAATTCAATTAAAAGCAGATTTAGAAAAAATGAATCCAGAGTTTAAAAAAAGTTCAACTTTGTTTCATTCGAAAGCTGAAGTAGAAGGTCTTTATAATTCTTTAAGTATATATGCTGCAAACAACGGACTTGTAATATCGCGAATTGCCAAACAAAAACCGATACCTGTTTTAAAAGATGGAGTAAGCGTAGCACAAAACTTAATAGAGAAAAATATGATTTCATATTATAAAATACCAGTTGTTTACGAAATTAAGGGTAAATTCCTTGGATTTATCAAATTCAAAAGAGCAGTTTCAAGGTCAAACAAGATGTTAAACTTTGACAAAGAGATCGTTTCTGTAGTACAAGGTGATTCAACTGGGACGATAGTTGCACAGGGTGAATTAACGATAGTGGGGTTACCAGATGAATTTTTTTAGAAGTATATTTGCAGTCTTAATTATTTTGTTATCAGCTACAATTTCATTTGCTGATAATCATGATCAAAATCAATCTACAGGCGAAACAGGGCAAGTAGATGAAATCGCACAAGAAATTCAAGAAGATGAAGAAGTTCCATTAAATGATCCGTTTGCAGGAAACGAAGGAACAAATTCACTGGCAAATGTACCACAAGAAGAACAAGATGAACCAATGAGTTTGTATAATTATAAACTTTTAGGTTTAATTTCTGGAAAAGATCATAGTTATATTTCTTTAGGAGATACTGCAGGTGAAGTTATAACTTTAACAATAGGACAAAACTTAGGAAAAATTAAGTTAGTTGATTTAAGATTATCTGAAGCAATTTTTGAAAAAGAAGATCAAACTTATCTAATTATAGATTTTAATAACCAAATAAGAGAGGCAAATGAATATTAAAAAATTTATATCTCTTTTTGGTTTAATTATTTTTGTAACGTTTTTAAATGGATGTGCAAATACCAAATATAATAAGCCCTTTAAACATAATACACCTTTAATAAAAGAAGACATAAGAAAAACGGGAAAGTCTGAAATTGCAAAAACCTTGGATATGGGTCCGAAACCTTTAGAAGGAAATGCAAAAAAATTAGGAAAAAGAAAAAAAATATCATCTGAGGCCCAAAGAAACTATTTAATTATTCCTGATGATTATCCATTATTAAAACAAAGAGTGAGCTTAAAATTCAAAAATTTAGATTTCAAAGAAATAATGAATTTAATGGGTAAAATTGGTGAAATAAATGTATTAGTAGGAGATGAAGTTGCTGGAACACTTTCAGCAGAATTGATTGATGTTCCTTGGGATAAAGCTTTACAAGCACTATTAGATATGAAAAATTATGCATCCGACGTAGATGTTGCTAGTAATTTAATAAGAATACATTCCCCAGAAACTTTAACTTCTCAGGAAACCTACAAATCTCAAAGAGCCCAAGCAGTTAAAAAGAAAGTAGAATTAGAAGATAGCGTCGAACCGATATATTCAGAAATATTTAGACTATATTATATAGCTCCGGCGCAAGCTAAAGCAACAATAGAAGAATTATTTCAACAAGGTGGAGCAGATTCAGGCTATTCACCAATACAAATAACAGAAGAAATTACAACAAGATCAATCATTGTTAGAGGTAAAGAGAAAGATTTAGATGTAGTTGATAAAGTTATTAAAGAAATTGATATTAGAACTAAACAAGTATTAATCGAGGCATTCATAGTAGAAGCCAATTCTGACTTTGAAAGAGCTCTTGGAACTAGATTAGGTGGATACTATCAGAATAAAGGAAGAGTTGCTGGAGGAGTATCTGGCGTGAGTTCAGGAAGTAGTACCGAAGTATCATTAGATGATGCGGTTAATTTGGGTTCCACTACAGACTCAATTACAAATTTTGCAGCAACTGGAGCAACAAGTGGAATTGGACTTTTAAGAAGAACAACTACGGGAATTTTAAAAGCTGAAATTACAGCTCTAGAGAGTCTTGGAATGGGTAAAACAATATCTAATCCAAAAGTGTTTACGTTAGATAATCAGGTAGCAACAGTTACCCAAGGTGAAGAAATACCTTATCAAACTACGTCAGAAGGAACTACTTCAACCTCATTTAAAGAGGCAGCATTAAAATTACAAGTTACGCCGAGTATAATTGGAGATGGAAATGTATTATTAACTATTCAAGTTAATAATGATACTCCAAATAGAACAACAGAATCTGACGAACCTCCAATTAATAAAATGGAAATAGTAACTAAATTATTAGTTGCCGATGGCGATATAGTAGTAATTGGGGGAATTAAGAAAAATGTTATAGCTAACAGCAAAAGTCAGACCCCAGGACTAGGAAATGTACCAGTTATTGGTAATCTCTTTAAAGGTAAGTCAAAATCTGATAACCTAGATGAATTATTGGTGTTTATTGCTCCAAGAATTTTATAATGATTAACATAAGTAGAGAGTCTGAAATTAATTTGATTAATATTCTTATTGATCAGGATATTATATCAGGAAAAGATTTAGCTAATATTAAAAAAGTTTCAACAGAGAAACAGAGTTCACAATTAGATGCAGTTTTTGAATTAAAACTTACTGATGAAGAGAAAATTCTCGATCTACTTGTTAAAGAACAGTCTTTAGATGTAGTTGATTTATCTACAATGGAAGTTACAGATGAAATTAAAAGTGTTTTACCTTCAAATTATGTAAATATAAATTTTATTGCACCATTTAAAATTGAAGGAAAAACTCTGCACATTGCAATATCAGATAGTTCTAAATTAAGTTTAATGAGAAACTTAAAAACAATAACAAAAAAAGATATTGAATTGCATGCAGCAAAAATTACTCAAATTTCAGAATTTATCGAAAAATTACTTAAAGATGGTGAAACTACCATGCAATCAATTCAACAAAAAAATAAAGAAAAAATTCAAACATTTGATTATGATGGTGATGTAAGCGCAGAGGTATTAGATGAAAAACCCGAGGAAGATATTGAAGCATTAGAAAATGAGTCAGAGGTTATTAAATTTAGTACAGCAGTTGTTGCTGAAGCAATAAAAGCAGGAGTATCAGATATTCACATTGAACCTTACAGATTTAGTGCAAGAGTAAGATATAGATTAGACGGAATGCTTCAGGAACAAGAACATTTTGCTAAATTTTTGCATTCAAATTATGGAGCAGTTGTTACTAGATTTAAAATTATGGGTAAACTTGATATAGCTGAAAGAAGATTGCCACAAGACGGTGCTATTCCATTTAAAATTGACGGTAAAGTAGTTGATCTTCGTCTTTCAATATTGCCAACAGCAACTAATGAAAGAATAGTTATGAGGATTTTAAATAAAGATGCTGGTGATATTAGTTTAGAACAACTGAATTTTGATGAAAATGATCTTAAAAATTTAAGAAAAGCAATTCATGGAACTCAGGGATTAGTTTTGGTTACTGGACCAACCGGTTCAGGAAAAACAACCACGCTTTATAGTATTCTTAAAGAAGTATCAAAACCACATTTAAACATTCTAACAGCTGAAGATCCAGTTGAATATGAATTAGATGGAGTAGGACAAGTTCAGATTAAAGATGATATAGGCTATGACTTTGGTAGAGCTCTTAGGTCTTTTTTAAGACAAGACCCTGAAATAATTCTGGTTGGAGAGATGAGAGACAAAGAGACAGTTGATATTGGATTAAAAGCTGCGCTTACAGGTCACTTAGTATTTAGTACATTACACACAAATGATGCGCCAAGTTCAATTACTAGATTACAAAATATGGGTACACCAGACTATTTAATTTCTGCTGCGTGCTCATTGGTTCTTGCACAAAGATTAGCTAGAAAAACTTGCAGTGAATGCAGAGAACCAGATCCAGATGTAACACCTAAAGTTCTAGAAGAATTTGGTTTTACTCCAGAACAAGCATCAAGAGCTAAAGTTGTAAGAGGAAAAGGTTGCGCTAAATGCAAAGATACAGGATATAAGGGACGAATGGGTATTTACGAAGTACTTAATGTTACAAAAGCAGTAAAAGAAGCAATTCTTAGAAAAGCAACCACTCCAGAGTTAAGAGAAATTGCAATTAAAGAAGGATTTAGAACAATGGCAGACATGGGTCGAGAAATGATAGTATCAGGAGATTTAAATTTCAGAGAATTTGACCGTGTATTGTCTATGGAATAATCATTTATGTCATCAGAAACGTATACTTACAAAGGTATTTCAGCAGGAAAATATGTAGAGGGGACGATTGATGCTTTAAATCAAGATGAAGCTTCATTTAAGCTAAAAGAACAAAAAATTATCATTACAAACTTAACTAGGACTAAGAAAAAAGTAGAGAAAGAAAAAAAGAAAAAGGGTGGAGGTTTTTCTTTCGGTAAAAAAAAAGTTACACCTCAAGATGTGATGGTTTTTTCCAAGCAGTTTGCAACAATGGTAAAAGCTGGATTACCTATTTTAAATGTTTTAGGCATGTTAAGGGACCAAATAGAACATCCACAGATGAAAGAAATCATCGAAGATGTTAGAAAAAGCTTAGAAGGTGGAATAACTCTATCAAAATGCTTTGAAAAATATCCTAAGGTATTTGACAATATTTATATAAACCTAATTAAAGCTGGAGAAGCCAGTGGTAAATTAGATGTGTTTTTACTTAAGTTAGTAGAGTCTTTAGAAAAAAGAGAAAAAGTAAAAAAGAAAATTAAAGGTGCATTAATGTATCCTGCAGTAATGTTTTCAGTAGCAATTATAGTTATGGTATTTATGTTAATTAAAGTTGTTCCAGTATTTGCAAAAATGTATGAAGGAATGGGAGTTGCACTCCCAACTCCAACTGCAGCAATTATGGCTGCTAGTAATTTTATGCGTGGAACTGGTGGACTAGTTACATTTATAACTATAGCAGTGATTTTCGCTATATTTAAATATACAACATCAACTATGCCTAATGTTAGATATAAATGGCATCAGCAAGTTTTAAAACTACCAATCTTTGGTGATATGATTTTAAAATCTTTAATTGCGAGAGTTTCTCTTATAATGGGAAATTTAAGTTCTGCTGGTGTAAATCTACTTGAGAGTATTGAAATTGCTAAACAAGTTAGTAATAACGATGTAGTAACACTAGCCTTAGAAAATGTAAAAAAGGGTGTATTTTCGGGAGACACTCTTACAAAATTATTTATGAAAGAACCGGTATTTCCACCTACATTCAGTCAGCTAATTTCTGTTGGAGAGCAAACTGGTAATCTAGATGAAATGTTTACTTCAGTTTCTAGTTACTACGAAGAAGAATTTGATACAGCAGTAGACAACATGTCGAGTTTAATAGAACCTATCATGATTGTTTTTATGGGTACAATGATTGGCGGACTAATGATTGCGATGTACTCACCAATATTTAACGTTGGTGCTATTGTTGGTTAAAATTCTTTGTTAAGACCAAATGGTTATGCCATCCGGTTGCTTCTTTAAAAACTACTTCATCCATTATTTGTTGAATAAAAAAAGTTCCAAGTCCTCCAGGTTTAATATCATCAAGTTTACGGTGCTTTATATTTTCTTGATTAACAGGTTTTCCTTTATCATAAAAACCGATTTTTAGTTCATTATCTTTAAAAGATATTTTAATCTGCATTATATCCTTTGTATTTGAGATATCTTTATACGCATGTTTGACTATATTTTGCGCAGCCTCTGCAATTGCTAAAACTAATTCATCTTTTTGATTATTAAAAATTGGCGACTGGTCAAAAATTTCTCTTGCAAAGTCCCTGACCTCTCTAAGACTTTTAGTGTGTACAGGAAAATCTTTTGACTCTGATATATCCATTATATTTTAGTCCAGATTTAAAACCTGCTCTAATTTAGCCATCATAATAACTTTAAGAACAGATTTACTTATTTCTTTGAGTTTAACAGTTGTTCCGACCTCCAAGGCTTTTTGGTGACTTTCAATTAGAACTGAAATTCCTGATGAGTCCATATACTGAACATCTTTTAAATTAAGGTGAACTTCTTTTTTAGCTTCTACAAGAGGAAGAATCACTTCTTTTGCACTTTCTGTAACATCCATATCTATTTCCCCATTTAAATAGACAGTGGCTATATTTCCCTCTTCTTTGACATTGTATGACATAACTGCAATATTTATTAAATTTTGTTTAAAATCAACATTTTTTCACTATTAGTTGACCCAATATGGTTAGAAATGATATATACTATATTTGCTTTAATTAGTAGAAAAATTGGGTATTATTTTAAAAAAAAAGAAAAATAAGGAAATTAAACATGAAAAAAAAATCTAATAATAAAGGTTTTACATTGATCGAACTTTTGGTCGTTGTAGCAATCATAGGAATTTTAGCAGCAGTTGGAGTTGTTGCATACTCAGGTTACACAGATAATGCGAGAAAAGGTGCTTCAAAATCAAATCATGCAACTGTATTGAAATATATTGCAGGTGAAGTTCAAAAGTGTTCATTAGGCGATGATGAAGCTATGAAGGATAGTACAGGAACACATAAATTAGATTGTGATGATAAAAAGACAACTGGAACTATAGATACAGCCGCAGCAGCAGCATTAAATACATTTAAAAATGCTTACGGAACTGTTGATAAATCAACTTTGGCAGTATTCAAGGATGCCCCGTTTGCATCATCAACAGAGTGTACAACTAAAACAGAAGGAAGAACACGTGTGGAGCATAAAGCCACGACAGTTAAGATTTCTACTTGTTTTGCATCTGGAGAAGATCCTTTAAACGATCAATTGACGGTAGAGTAATTATATAAAATTATTTATGATCACTAAAAGCTCAGGGTTTACACTTATTGAGCTTTTAGTGGTTGTAGCCATTATAGGAATTATAGCAGCAATTGGTGTTGTAAGTTATCAAGGATACGTTGCTAGTGCTAAAAAAAAATCAGCTCAAAATGTTTTGATGCAAGCTTCGTTAGGTCAAACAGAGTATTTTTCAGACAATAACACATATTATAAAGTTGATAGTTGCACGAGAGGAAATGCAGCAACAAAAGCAATAGAAAGTACTTCGACCAATATGGAAAAAAATCTTTTAGGAAAACAAGATAATTTTAATGATGAGTTAGGTTATTTTGGATGTGCTGGTAGCGACCCTGGTGGAAGTAATTATATGCTTTTTGCTGTGGAAGCTAATTCTCAAAATCCTTGTATTATCTCTATGACTTCAAATAATACTTTTGTATTGAAGAGAAAAGATGATTCTGATTGTTAAAATATAATTAATGAATTTAGAAAAAATAAAAGAACTTTTAGTTAATTTATTCGATACTAGCAATATAACTCAAAGGCAGAAAATTTTTTTAACTATTAGCTTAGGCTGGATTATTTTTATTGGATACCTAACTTGGTGGAATGGAATTAAAAGCATTGCTTTAGATAAAAGTTTTAAATGGGATGAATGGTTTTGGTTCGGAGTAGTTCCAGCTGTAGCCCCATATTTATTTTATAATATTTGGAAAAAAAAAGATTAGAGTGAAAAAATTACTCTGTATTTTTATTTTTTTTATCTTATCATTAAATGTAAGTGCCAATATAACAGATGAATTCAAAAATTTTTCTATATTGGAAAACCCAAAAAAATATGAAGGTATAGTTTTTGAAGATTTTGATGGAAAATCTATAAATCTCAAAGATATTGATGGTAAAATTTATATTATGAATTTTTGGGCTACCTGGTGTGCACCTTGTAAAGAAGAAATGCCATATCTAGATGAAATCCAAACTCTCTCTGGAATTGCAGTAGTTCCAGTTAATTTAGAAGCTAAAAATCCAAAAAAAACGAAAAAATTTTTTGATGATTTAAATATTAAAAATTTATCTATATTTTTTGACAATGATATGGAGCTTGTGAAATTATTTAAGCTTAGAGGGGTCCCAACAACTATAATATTAAATAAAAACGAGGAAGAAATTGCAAGAATTATTGGAAGTGTAGACTTTACTGATGAAAAAATTGTGAATTGGCTTAAAAGTAAAATGTAAAAGCTTAATTTGAGCAGATTTAATAATTATTCTATTTATTTAATTTAAAAATATATTAATTTGCATTAGAGGGATGAAAAATATATTTTTAATTTTAATTGGCATATTTTTATTAAATGGTTGTGCACAATACTCATCATTAGTTGGTCCAGGTATAACAATAGCAACCACAGGAAATATCACAAAGGCTAGCGCATCGTTAGCAGCATCTAACACCATAGATAGTTCGGAATTGATAAACAAAAATTCAAAAATGCGAGAATGTAGAACAATTCATTCAGCAGAACTTAATGAAATTTTCTTTAGAACTTTAGATGAGTTAGATTGTGCAAGTGACGATTTAAGCATTTTAAGATAAAAACGACCTCAATATAATAATAAATTCAATCTTCAATTGTAAACGCGTTAATATTTAACATAGAAACATCTTTCCAAATTAATTATTTATAAAGATTAGTTTATGGAAAAAAAAATAAAAATTGGAATTATAGGTGCAGGTATTCAGGGGGTATGTACAGGTTTATTTTTACAAAAAAAAGGATATTCCGTAACTTTATTTGATAGAGATGACCCTGGAAGTGCAGCGGCTTCATATGGGAATGCTGGTCACTTCTCACCTTATGCATCTGTCCCTGTAAATAGACCAGATATTTTAATTGATGTACCTGCAATGCTTTTAAGTTCGAATGGTCCTCTTGCTTTGAAATGGAATTATGTTCCTAAAATGATTCCTTGGTTTTTAAAATTTTT
>CEVR01093599.1_pt1 | contig 11230 bp, 11 predicted proteins | sample 356541 | NCBI WGS metagenome assembly CEVR01 (sample SAMEA2623734, study PRJEB7988) | marine metagenome | isolation source: saline water (ENVO:00002010), including
ATCACAATAACTTTAATATAATACCGAATAAATTTAGGACTTAGATATGGCCATAGAACAAACACTATCAATCATTAAACCCGATGCAGTAAAAAAAAATGTAATTGGAAAAATTATAACTAGATTTGAAGAAAATGGTTTGCATCTAGTTGCTGGAAAGTTAATACACTTAACAGACGAATTGGCATCAGGGTTTTACGCAGAACACGACGGAAAACCATTTTTTAATGATCTTAAAAATTTTATGACATCAGGCCCAGTGTTTATTCAAGTGCTTGAAGGTGACAATGCAATTCAAAAAAATAGAGAGCTTATGGGTGCAACAAATCCGCAAGAGGCTGCCGAGGGAACAATAAGAGCAGATTTTGCTAAAAGTATAGATGCAAATGCCGTTCACGGATCAGATTCACTCGTTAGTGCAAAAAGGGAGATTGAGTATTTCTTTTCAACTAAAGAAATATTGAATAAGTAAATTGCAAGCAAAAGAAAATCTTTTAGGCTACTCTCTAGAGTCGCTAGAAAGTTTTTTTTCAAAAATTAATGAACCGAAGTTTAGAGCAAAACAACTTCTAAAATGGATACACCAAAAAGGCGTATTAGATTTTAATTTAATGACAGATCTGAATAAAGATCTTCGAGCTAAGCTTAATTCGATTGCCTACATTAAGCCCCCAATTATTCATGAAGAGCATGTTTCCAAGGAGGGTACAATCAAATATCTCATTGCTCTTGAGTCAGGTTCAATGATAGAGATGGTAGAAATTCCAGAAAAAAATAGAAGAACTTTATGTGTCTCTTCTCAAGCTGGTTGCGCTCTTCAATGCACTTTTTGTGCTACCGGTGCCCAGGGGTTCGATCAAAACCTAGATAGTCATGAAATTATTGGACAGCTATGGCTTTCAAATTTTCATAGAAAATATAATCAACCTATTACAAATATAGTGTTTATGGGTATGGGAGAGCCATTACTTAACTTTGATGCTGTAATAGAATCAGCAAAGATAATGAAACATCAGTTAGCTTATGGACTTTCAAGAAAGAGAATTACCATTAGTACTTCTGGCATAGTGCCAAATATAAAAAAACTTTATGATGAAATAGATGTTTCATTAGCGATATCTCTTCACGCGCCAGATGATAAACTAAGAGATGAGATAGTTCCTATAAATAATAAGTATCCTATAGATTCTTTGATAGATGCATGTAAAGATTATTTAAATAAATATCAGAACAAGAGAAGTATCACTGTTGAATATATCCTTATTGATGGTATAAATGATTCAATTTTGCATGCTAAAAAGTTAACAAGATTGTTATCAACGATGTCATGTAAGATTAATTTAATACCATTTAACAGTTTTAAAGGATCAAATTATAAAAGACCAACCTTAAAAAAAATAAATTTATTTAAAGATTATTTAATGAACAAAGGATACATTACTACTTTAAGAATTACCCGTGGCGATGAAATTGATGGAGCCTGTGGACAATTGGTTGGAAACCTTGCTCATTCAATTAAAGGGAAGCATTTAATATCTCATAAATTAATATCATGAAATACGAATTAAAGTCTGCTTCTTCAGCAAAAATTGGCAAAAGATTTACAAAAAAAAGACTCGAGTATGGTTACTCTATTGATCAAGTATCAAAGAAGATTTTTATAAACAAAGATTATCTTATTGCTATAGAAAAAGGTGATTACACAATTTTTCCTAGCAAGGTATTTGCAAAGGCATACTTTAAGAAATACGATGCTTATCTTGGAATAAATTCTGATTTTCCAAATATTTTCGAACAAGACATTCCTAAAAGAAATACAATAATGCCGTCAGAATTTAAGCTAAATAAATCTTTTGTAAAGAGCCCAAAGTTTTTATTAACTCTTTTATTAATATTAACTGGAATAACCTTTCTTTATTACTTATCCAACAAACAAATTGCTTTAGATGTTAATGAGGATGAAATTAATAATCCAGTTGATATCGATTTAGTAGTGAGTTCTTTTAAAGAAGATACTCCAATTGAGCACAATAATGATATCAGTGTTAATAAAAATATGCTTATTCTTGATTTTGTTAGCGAATGTTGGATTGAGCTTTATATGAATGAAAAGCTTGTGGTAGCGCAAAATTTTGAGAAAGATGACCAGTTTATTAAAGAAATAGCTATGCCATTTAAAATCATAATTGAAAATGCTGATTCAGTGACAGGGACTTATAATGATGAACGCATTGATTTTATTACTAATGCTAATAGACTTACTAGATTGAATACAATTTATTTTTTAAATGAGCAACTGGATTAAGCGAAATAAAACCAAGACCATCATGGTTGGAAATATTCCTGTTGGAGGCAATAATCCTATTTCAATTCAATCGATGACGAATACAGATACGTGTGATGTAGTATCAACTGTCAATCAAATTAAAGATTTGGAGTCAGCAGGTGCCGATATAGTAAGAGTTTCTGTACCAGGGTATGACGAAGCAAATGCGTTCAAAGAAATAAAAAAAGCAGTGAATATACCTCTGGTTGCTGACATTCATTTTGATTATAAGATTGCCTTAGAGGTTGCTGATACAGCTGACTGTTTAAGAATTAATCCAGGTAATATTGGAAAAGAAGAACGTATAAGAGAAGTTATTAATGCCGCTCTTCACAACAATGTTCCAATTAGGGTTGGTGTTAATGCTGGCTCTTTAGAAAAAGACTTACAAAAAAAATATGGTGAACCTAATGCTGATGCTTTAGTTGAATCAGCTCTAAGGCATGTTGAAATTTTAGATAAATTTAATTTTGACAATTATAAAATGAGTCTTAAGGCTTCAAACATAGAAATGACTGTGGAAGCATATCGAAAAATATCAAAATTAATTGATCAGCCGTTGCATCTTGGAATAACTGAAGCAGGAAGTTACAGAGCTGGAACTGTAAAGTCTTCGATAGGAATTGGGATGCTTTTGACTGAAGGTATTGGAGATACAATTAGGATTTCCTTAGCTTCAGATCCTGTTGATGAGATAAAAATTGGTTGGGACATACTAAAAAGCTTAAATATTAGAAGCAGGGGTGTAAAAATTATTGCTTGTCCAAGCTGTTCTAGACAAAACTTTAATGTAATTAATGTAGTTAATGAGCTCGAAGAGCGTCTTGAGGATATTTCAGATGATATAGAAATTGCTATTATTGGATGTTATGTAAATGGACCTGGAGAAAGTAAAGCTGCTAGTATTGGACTTACTGGAGCAAGCCCTAAAAATCTTTTGTATATTGATGGAACGCCTAACAAAAAAATTTCAAATGATGATTTGGTTAATGAACTTGAGAAACAAGTAAGAAAAAAAATTAGTAAAAATAAAACAGAATCTGAACAGATAATTTTAAGGAGTTAAGTTGGAAAAAATTCACTCTCTTACAGGAATGATCGATCTTATTGGCCACAAGACGAGCAAAGAAGATATTTCTGAAAGAATATTTTATGCAGAAGAAATTCTTAGAGATATTTTTGAAAGTTATTCGATTTCTGAAATAAGAACTCCTGCTTTAGAAAGTTCAAACCTATTCAAGAGATCAGTTGGAGATGCTTCAGATATTGTTAATAAGGAACTATATTCTTTTCTTGATAAAAATGAAAAAAGTATAACTCTTAGACCAGAAGGCACAGCTAGTGTAATAAGGTCAGTTATTGAAAAGAAAATAGATAATGATACTCATAAGCTATGGTATTTAGGACCAATGTGGAGATATGAACGCCCGCAAAAAGGCAGATATAGGCAGTTTAATCAAGCCGGTGTTGAAATTCTAGGTTACCCAGAAGGATTAGCAGAGCTAGAAATTGTTTCATTAATTTGTTCAATTAATAGAGCATTAGGAATAGATGATTCAGTATTAAAAATAAATCATTTAGGAAATAACGAAACAAAACAAAATTACTGCAAAGCTTTAGAAGATTTTTTAATACCACTGTCATCAAAACTTGATGCCAAAGATTTGGAACGTCTTAACAAGAATCCACTAAGAGTTCTCGATTCAAAAAATTTAAATACTCAAGCAATCTTAAAAGATGCCCCTAAAATAATCGATTATCTTTCAGAAGATGCTATAAGTATTTTAAATACCATAAAAGATACATATTCTAATGATTGTAAAATTGAGATTGATCATAACCTAGTTAGAGGATTAGATTACTATACTGGATTTGTTTTTGAGGCTGTTTCGTCTAGTCTTGGTGCACAAGATTCATATTTAGGTGGGGGGAGGTACGATGAATTATGCAAACAACTTGGTGGAAAAAGCCTACCAGCTATAGGAATGGCTATTGGCATTGAACGCCTTGCTTCATTAGCAAAAACATATAAAGACAACATGACAATGGTTTCTTTTATAATTTTATCTAACAAAATTGAACCAAAAGCATATAAAATAGCCCACAATTTAAGATCTATAAATAACTCAATTAATATAGATGTTCAACTTTCTGATGGAAGTTTGAAATCAAAATTAAGAAGGGCAAATAAAGATAATGCTGCTTATGCATTAATTATTGGAGAGGATGAGCTTAAAGCTAAAAAAATTATTGTTAAACCTCTTTTAGATAAAAGTTCTGAGCAAGTTACACTAGGCTTGGATGAAATTGATGGCTTTATTAAAAAACTTAAATAAGGTAACAAAATATGAATAATAATGTATATGAAAATAATATGAAGTTTTTACCCTTATTAAAATTTCTTGAAAAAAATAAAAAAATAATAATCTCAATTTTTTTAATAGTTGTTTTTATCATTGGCTATACTATTGTTAATAATCAGTTAACAAAGAAAAATAACTCAGAGGCTTCTAAAATATATACAAGTTTCTTCAATGAGATTTCTTCAGAAAATCCAGATTATGAACTATTAGAACAAACCCTAAACAATTTATTGGAGAGCTATGGCAATTCAGGTTATGCACAGATAGCTTTATTAAATAAAGCTAGCCTTGATGCTAGAAATAATAATTTTGAAAAATCTCTTAATAATTTTCAGAAGCTAGTCAGTATCACAGATGGCAGAAATGGAAATAAAATATACAATAAAATTGCAAGAGTGAGTGCCGCGAGAATACTTTCATCAGAAAAAAAATATGATGAAGCCCTTGATATGATTGAAAAGTTTTCATCAGAATCTACCAATGGATACATTCACGAATTGACTGGCGATATTTTACTTAAACAAAATAAAATTGACCTTTCTTTAGCTCAATATAATAAAGCTTTAGAAAAATATAATGATGAAACTTCCAAATCAATTATCTCGATGAAGATAGCAAACATAGGAAAGAAAGTTGATAAATAAAAAACTATATTTTTTTCTTATTATTCAAACAATGTTTATTTTGAGCTCTTGTTCATCTCTTGATGGCTTGAGGTTTTGGAAGTCTGATGAAGTTGATCCAGATGAGCCGAAGGAGCTATATAAAATTGAAAATAAAAAGGATGTTCAAATAATATGGGATATTTCTTTTAAAGGTGAAAATGAGATTGGAAATTTTGAACCGGCCTTCAGCTCAAAAAGTATTTTTTTTGCAGACTCTCAAGGAACTTTATCTTCAATTGATATAAGCAATGGGACCATTGACTGGTCAACAGAACTAAATTTTCTTGCCTCTGGAACTGCTGCAGGTTTTGGAATTATTATTGTTGCAGATGTTGATGGAAATGTTATAGCTTTAGATCAAAAAGATGGATCTAAGCTTTGGAGTACAAATGTCAAAGGAGAAGTCTTAAGTAAGTCGGTTATTGATACAAAAATAGTTGTAGTTAAAACAGGTTCAGGAGAATTAATTGGACTAAATAAACAAACAGGTGAAATTGAATGGTCTTATAGATCCAAGCTTCCAGCGCTTACTGTAAGGGGTAGTAGCAGCCCAGTAATGGTTGATAGTTTGCTATATACATCTTTTGATAATGGAAGGTTGGGAGTATTTGAAATAGATTCAGGATTTCCAATATGGGATGGAGCAATTTCTTATGTCAGTGGCTCATCTGAATTAGAAAATTTAATAGATGCAGATTCAAGTCCAGTAATTGAGGGTGGACTTGTTTATACAACCAATTATCAAGGAAACCTTAATATCTTCGATATTGCCCAAAGAAGATCTGTTTGGTCATATAAAATATCATCATTCTATTCCCCTGTCTTGATGAGAGGGATGTTGGTAGTTGTTGAGGATAATTCAAAAATAAAATCATTTTCATCAAAGTCTTTACAAGAGTCATGGATAAATGAGGATTACATAAACAGAAATCTTTCAAATGCGGTCAGCTATAAGGGAAATTTAATTGTAGGTGACTTTGAAGGATATATTCATATTATTGATCCTTTAAATGGAAAGACAATTAGTAGAAAAAAATTATCAAAAAAACCTATTAAATCATTATTTAGCAGAAGTAATAGCTTATATGTTATCGATGACTCATTTAATCTATTCTCTATAAACATATAAAATGAGATTTAAAAATGTTTACCTCAATAGCAATCATAGGACGTCCTAATGTCGGAAAATCTTCTCTTTTCAATAAATTAACTAAGTCAAGGGATGCAGTAGTTTCAGATTTTCCAGGTCTTACTAAAGATAGAAATTATGGCTTTATAAAGTTAAAAAATAGAGATACTCTGTTGGTTGATACTGGTGGCATCGCTAATAAGAAAGAAACCATTAAAGAAGCAATCTCTCAACAAGCTTGGTTGGCTGTTGAAGAGTCATCACTAATTATTCTTTTATTAGATAGTTCGGAGGATTTAAACAAAGAAGACCTAGATATTATTTATAAATTAAGGAAATTAAATAAGGATTTCATAACAGTAATTAATAAAATTGACAAAAAATCAAACTCTTCAATTTACGATGATCTTGCTAAAAACGGGATTCTTGAATTTATTAAAATCAGCGCCGAACATTCTAAAAATCTAAATATATTAAAATCACATCTCGAAAGTAAGGTTCCCAATGTATCGGTTGAATTGCCTGAGGGAAAAAAAGTTGCAATTCTTGGGAGACCAAATGCAGGAAAATCTACATTTATAAATCAAATTATTAACGAAGATAGGCTAATTGTAAGTGATATCGCAGGCACAACCATTGATGCAATAAGCGTTCCATTTGAATTTAACAATCATAAATTTATATTTATTGATACTGCTGGAATTAGAAAAGGCTATAAATACAATCATAAAATTGAATATTTTTCCTATGTTAGGGCTATTCATGCAATAGAGCAGAGTGACATAGTTATTTTTATATGCGATGCAACAGAAGGTCTTGTTGATCAAGACCTTAAAATATTAAACATGATAATAGATAACGGAAAGCCTGTTTTATTTGTTTTTAATAAGATAGACCTCTTAAAAAAGGAAGAACTTATAGAAATTTATAAAACAAAAAAAATGCAATCAGAATTTATGTCAAATCTTGTCACTTTAGAAATATCAGCAATAAAAAAACTAGGATTTAATAAAGTTTTTAATATGACAAATAAACTTATTGATCTTTCACAAAAGAAATTCTCTACTTCGAATTTAAATAATTTGCTTAGAAAATTTATATCAATGAGCGCACCACCAGCAGTTGGAGGAAGACAACTTAAATTTAAACACGTTCACTTTGGAGGAACTTGTCCAACTACATTGATAATACATTCCAACCAAGACAAAAAAATTCCTAATAATTATAAGAAATATCTAGAGAATTCTTTTCGCTCCAGCCTGGGTTTATTAAGCATTCAGTTAAGGCTGATATTTAGAAAGGCTGATAATCCTTATGACAACAAAACAAACAAATTAACCGAAAGGCAAATTAAAAAAAGACAACGACTAATCAAACATAATAAAAAAGTTAAGAAGTAATTTACTAAAGATAGTTATATAAAGAATCTGCTGTATAATTTGAACCAATTATAATAAATTTTTTTATATTTATTTTTGAAGCACACAATGCAAGAAAGGCCAGTATATCTTGATTTAACAAAAATCAGACTACCAATGTCTGCATTTTCCTCTATAACTCACAGATTAGCAGGCATTTATGTATTTTTTATAACTTTGCCATTATTGCTTTATGTCATAAGCGAATCGACATCATCTAAATCAAGTTATGAAGATTTACTAGCAAGTTTAAATTCTTTTTCTTTTTTTTCATTATTTTTTTATGTAAGCCTTTCATTTTTTTGGTATCACATCTTGACAGGTTTGAGACATCTGATCATGGACTTCTTTCACATCGGTGAGTCACTTAAAGGCGCAAATTATTCAGCAATATTTGTTGTTATTTTTTGGGCTTTGAGCTACTCATTTTTCTTAGGTTATAGTTTGCTATGAAAGGTTCGATAATATGGAATCTCCAGAGATATTCTTCGATATATTTATTAGGGTATCTAATCTACATTTTTATAAATGTCTATTCTAGCAATTTAAATTTTTTTTCATGGTCAGAATTTTTCCTATCATTTCAAACCAGGATTTTGTCCTCAATAGCATTTATCTTAGTTATAACTCATGCCTTTATAGGGCTGTGGACTGTTGGCACCGATTATTTAACTTATCGTACATTGGGCTTTTTGAACAAATCTTTATCTAAATATGCAGATATTTATAGAAAAATTTATTATTTTCTGTTTGTTTTATTGGGAGCGATGTATTTAGCTTTAGTTTTATATATAATATGGTTATAAATTATAATGATATATAATTATAAATATTAATAATGATTAATATCTTTACAAATAATATTAAAACAATTGAGTTTGATGCCCTTATTATTGGAGGTGGCGGATCCGGTATGAGAGCTTCATTAGAATTAGCTAAATCAGGCTTAAAAACTGCAGTTGTTTCAAAAGTTTTTCCCACAAGATCTCATACTGTTTCAGCTCAAGGTGGGATTACATGTGCTATTGCAAGCGCTGATCCGAATGATGATTGGAGATGGCATATGTATGACACAGTAAAGGGTGCTGATTTTATTGGTGATCAAGATGCAATTGAATATTTATGTTCTGAAGGACCAAAAGCTGTATTTGAGCTTGAGCACATGGGACTTCCTTTTTCAAGATTTGAGAATGGAAGGATTTACCAACGTCCATTTGGTGGGCAATCAAAAGATTTTGGTAAAGGAGGACAGGCAGCTAGAACATGCGCAGCTGCAGATAGAACAGGACATGCTTTACTTCATACCCTTTATCAAAACAATGTTAAAGAAGGCACTAATTTTTTAAATGAATGGTTCGCAGTAGATTTGGTTAAAAACTCAAAAGATGAAGTTACTGGAGTAATAGCATTCTCTATTGAAAACGGAGAGGTTGCATATCTCAAAGCTCAGGCTACTGTTTTGGCAACTGGCGGTGCAGGTAGAATTTATGCTTCTACAACAAATGCTTTAATTAATACCGGTGACGGTTTGGCTATGGCACTAAGAGCTGGTTATCCAGCTCAGGATATGGAGATGTGGCAATTTCATCCTACAGGAATATATGGAGCTGGCTCTCTAGTCACCGAGGGTTGCAGAGGTGAGGGCGGCTATCTTATAAATAAAGATGGTGAAAGATTTATGGAAAGATATGCTCCAAATGTAAAGGACCTTGCTGGTAGAGATGTTGTTGCTCGTTCAATGGTTCTTGAAATTCTTGAAGGAAGAGGTTGCGGTGAAAAAAATGATCATATTTTCTTAAAACTTGATCATTTAGGAGCAGACGTTTTAAATTCAAAACTTCCGGGAATTTGTGAGCTATCTCGAACGTTTGCACATGTTGATCCAATATATGAGCCAATTCCAGTTGTTCCAACTTGTCATTACATGATGGGAGGAACACCCACTAATGTTTCTGGGCAGGCTTTTACAAGAAAAGACAATGAAGATAAATTAATACCAGGATTATTTTCTGCTGGAGAAGCGGCATGTGTTTCTGTTCATGGTGCAAATAGACTAGGTGGAAATTCTTTGCTTGATTTAGTCGTTTTTGGAAGAGCTACAGGCAAGCACATACAAAGTGAACTCAAGTCTGGCGGTGGAGTAGACTCTGCTACAAAAGATGATATTGAAAATTCACTTCAAAGACTTAACAAGCTAAATGAGTCTAGAGAAGGTTTTGATCCTGCTGATGTTAAAAAAGAACTTCAGGAGTGCATGCAGAACTATTTTGGGGTTTTTAGACGTGGTGAATTCATGAAGAAGGGCTTAGATCAATTAAACGAATTAAAGCATAAGGTACAAAATCTTCATCTTAAGGATAAAAGCGATGCTTTTAATACAAGCAGAGTTGAGGCAATAGAGCTTCAAAATCTTTTTGAAGTCGCAGAATCTACAGCCATATCAGCATATCAAAGAACAGAAAGTAGAGGGGCTCATGCAAGAGATGATTATCCAGATAGAGATGATAAAAATTGGTTATGCCATACCATATATGATCCAATTTCAAAATCTGTAAGCAAAAGAGAGGTTAATTTTAATCCCTCAAAGGTTGATGCATTTCCGCCTAAGGTTAGGTCATATTAATGATTAGTAATAAATTAAAAGTTAGTCTATATCGTTACAATCCTGAGGAGGATAAATTTCCATACATGAAAGAATATTCTATTGAAAAGCCTGATAGAGATATTATGGTTTTAGACTTATTACACTTATTAAAAGAGGATGATCAATCTATTTCTTTTAGAAGATCCTGTAGAGAGGGTGTATGTGGTTCAGATGGTATGAATATCAATGGGAAAAATGGACTAGCATGCATCACCCCGATCTCTTCTGTAATTAAAAGAAATAAAATTGAACTTCGACCCTTGCCTGGATTGCCTGTTATTAGAGATTTAGTTGTAGATATGACAGAGTTTTATGCTCAATACGAAAAAATCAAACCTTTTTTACAAAATGAAACAACTGCTCCAGAACAAGAAAGACTTCAATCACCCGAAGAAAGAGATAAACTAGATGGATTATATGAATGCATTTTATGTGCTTGCTGTTCTACAAGTTGTCCCTCTTTTTGGTGGAATCCTGATAAATTTGTTGGACCCGCAGCATTACTTCAAGCATATAGATTTTTAGCAGATTCTCGAGATTTAAAAACACAAGAAAGGCTAGAGTCTTTATCAGATCCATTTAGTGTATACAGATGTCATGGAATTATGAATTGTGTAAATGTTTGCCCTAAAGGACTCAATCCAAATAAGGCAATTGGTGAAATAAAATCAATGTTACATAAAAA
>CEVR01008978.1_pt1 | contig 11209 bp, 12 predicted proteins | sample 356541 | NCBI WGS metagenome assembly CEVR01 (sample SAMEA2623734, study PRJEB7988) | marine metagenome | isolation source: saline water (ENVO:00002010), including
TGAATTTGAATATTCTAGTAAACTTGCATTTCTACTGAAATGGCTTTCCTCGGTTGCAACAACATCGACATCCCAGGATAGGAGTTTGTCGACAACCGCCTCTCCTAATGAGCAAGTAGCTCCTTTTACAACAATCGCCACATTTTGTCCTATGGGATTAACTAGATAGATTAATTCCATATATTTTTCAATTGCTTTTTTTATTTTTCAATTAGAAAATTAGAATAATTAAATAAGTCTTCGCAAGATTATGCGACACCAATTGAAACAATGATATCAGGCCCTTGCTCAAAATTAAAAAAATAATCATTATCCAATTGAAAGTACAAGAATTATGCGACAAAAGCAATTGGAAATAGATTGTAATTTTCAACAAGGTATATTAGTCGTCACTATAGAGAGCATGTTGGCCAAGACACGAAATGGCCATGGAGATGGGAAAAAATGCCAAAAAATGATTATGACATCCAGGAGCTAATCCAAAGGGATGTATATGTGAATGATACAAAGGTGGGAACGATCGTAGGAGAGCGTCATCACCCGAACGAAGCGAGAGTCCGTGCAATGCGGATTATGGTTGAGCCAGGAGTTGCAGATGAATTTATGCGCAAGCCTGCTGAACTAGCGCCATTGCACAAGGAATTGATACACAGCATTAGAAATGATGGAGCTATAAAACTCTCTAAATCTATGCGAGAATTGCAACGCCGTTGGAGAAACACCGTTAGAATAGATGAGAAATTATACGCACCTGACGAAATGATGGACAAAGCTGTATTGGATAACCAAGGAATGGAGATCGGAGTAATAGACAGCCTTGTAAAAGTCAAACGTACTTACCGCGCTGTAGTAATTAAGACTAGAATAGGAGTGCAAATGCAATATAATGTTCCTAAAGAAATAAACATTCCAATTACTGCATTAGCACGAACACGAGAAAGATTAGATGAAATTGTACTTTCACGTACTTTTGAAAAGTTGTTAACGCTTCCTTCATATCTGCAAGCTAACGACCCTGATTTTATTGAAGAGTGAGTAACACCGTCGTCTTTATCACGGGATGGCTAGTCGCCCGGTTGCCCTTGCGCGGGTAGCTTAGTCGGCTGGAGCACCCGGCTGATAACCGGGAGGTCGCAGGTTCGAGTCCTGCCTCGCGCACCAGATATAGACCGTAATCGCGTTACGCTAAACAATATGTTCACACGGAACCCTCATGTATTTCCCTCACAGGCCCCCTAACAATGGTAGTGGTCTCGGGCAGCAATTCTCGCGCACTTGCTAGTGATTTGGCGAGTGAGTTAGGATGGGAACACCATTCATTAGAAGTTAGGAGGTTTCCTGATTCTGAAGGCTATATCCGTATTCCAGAGAATGCGATTAATGCAGTTAGGTCTGAGCCGGTAGTTTTGGTATCCAACACATTTCCAGATTCAGGAATCGTTGAAACACTACTATTGCTAGAAGCATTAAATGATGTCCGCAAGGGCAATATGGCAAATCTTAGGGAAATAGAGCCGCAAAAAATGGAACCTATTGGCCCTGGCCTCTTTCTAGCAATCCCGTATTTTGGTTATTCGCGTCAAGATAAGAGGTTCAAACCAGGGGAAGCGATTAGTGCTAAAGCCATAGGCCGCTTATTGAGTTCACATTGTGATGGAATCGTTGTCTTTGATTTACACGCTCCAGTCGCTTTGGAAAACATGTCAGTACCAGTCGCCTTTACTTCAGCAATGCCTGAAATTGCATCCCATCTAAAAGAGACTGTTAATCCTGATTTTATTTTGTCTCCAGATAAAGGGGCAATAGAGAGGGCATCGCAAGTGGCTGAAACAATCGGTCTTCCGTTTTCGTATCTAGAAAAAACACGTATCGATGCTCACACTATCGTTCATAAGGCAAAAAATCTTGATGTCGAGGGGAAAATCGTTGCAATCGTAGATGACATGATTGCAACCGGTGGAACGATCTGTAAAGCTGCAGATGCTTTACGAAACCAGGGTGCTAAAGAAGTACATGCGGCATGTACTCATGGTTTGTTTACCGGTGGAGCGATAAAGCGCCTCATTGGGCATGTAGATGGAGTGCATGCAACCTCTTCGCTCAGTAACTCAAGGTCGGTAATTAGCGGGGGCCCAGCACTTGCTAGAGGGGTTAGAGAACTTCTTGAAACCCTTTAATCAAAAATATAACTCAACCCGTGCTGTTTATATGCAATAGGTCGTGCGGAGCCTTGCTTACACAGCATGAGAGTGATTCAATGAGTGCACACGTAACTTTTGAGACGCCGAACGATGTCGCAGATAAAATCTACGAAATGGTTCAGGCTAACAACACGGGACAGATGAAGAAAGGCAGTAATGAAGTGACCAAGGCAGCCGAGCGCGGCAATGCTAAGTTCATTATCATGGCAGAGGATGTAAACCCACCAGAACTTCTGGCACACATTCCTTTGATCTGCGCAGAGAAGAACATACCATTCGGCTATGTACCTTCACAAGAATTCCTTGCAAAGGAAGCTGGAATGCCTAATGGCGTTAGAACAGCGTCTCTTGCACTTCTAGAAGTCGCTAAAGGCGCTCAAGAAAAGTTCGATGAAGTGGTAGAACTAGTAAAAGGTCTATCAGAGTGAACTCTTGGAGTATGAGTCTTGGAGGAATCAGAAATGAGCGAAGAACTTGGAGGATGGCCTGCAGAGGTTGTTGAAGTGGTTGGTAGAACTGGTATGACCGGTGAGGCTACACAGGTTAAAGTGCGTGTTAATGATGCACCTAACCCTCGTGACGTTGGACGAATTATTACTCGCAACGTAGTAGGCCCTGTAAGAATCGGAGATATTCTGATGCTGCGCGATACAGGTCGTGAAGCGCGCAAACTTAACATGAGGTGATTATGATGCCAGAACAAAGAATCTGTTCCTTTTCAGGAGAAGTTATTGAACCAGGTACTGGATTGATGTATATCCGTCGTGATGGTACAGTACAATGGTTTGCAAATTCTAAAGCACGAAAGAATGCTATCAAACTCAAGCGTAATTCTCGCAAAGTCAAGTGGACTCGCCATTACGTAAAGGGCGGAGTTTGATACTGTCAGCAATCGCTGCGCTCTTATAGGGCAGTCATGTCGCCATCTTTGGTGGAATTAACATGGAGACTACATACATCATGGTAAAACCCGACGGAGTTCAACGCGGACTCGTTGGAGAGATTATTGGACGATTTGAACAAAAAGGACTGCAGTTAGTCGGATTAAAGCAAGTAGTGCCTAGTGAAGAGATCGCTAAAGAGCACTATGCGGTTCACGCAGAGCGCCCATTTTTCCCAGGGCTGATCAAGTTCGTAACCAGCGGACCCGTTGTTTGCATGGCTTGGACTGGTAGAGATGCAATCAGTGTCGCACGTAATTTAATCGGTCCTACAAATGGTCGCGAAGCGGCGCCGGGGACAATCCGAGGCGATTTTGGAATGGATATAGGATTCAATATGATTCACGGTTCTGATGCTGCTGAAACCGCGGAATTCGAGCTAGGATTGTGGTTCCCAGAAGGTCTCAATGAATGGACCTTAGATTCACAAAATTGGGTATATGAGTGAAATTGTATCCCAATTGAAAAATTAATTTTTCCAATTGGAGGTTTGCTTTATGGATGACGAGCAAACAGATGTTCAAAACGATACAGAAGAATCTGCTGAAAAAGGCTGGGCTAGGCAACCGATTGTTTCGGTATTAGGTCATGTAGATCATGGTAAAACCAGTGTATTGGATTATTTCCGCTCTCTTGGAAGTGAACGCCAGGCCAGTGTGATGGATAGAGAGGCAGGAGGAATTACTCAACATATTGGTGCTACTGAGATTCCTGCAAATATTCTCAATGAAACATGTGCAGCGATGACTGGTGGTAAAGCATTCAACAGCCCTGGTTTACTTTTCATCGATACTCCCGGTCATCAATCTTTCACAAGTTTACGAAACCGTGGAGGCGCATTGGCAGATATTGCTATTTTAGTAGTCGATATCATGGAAGGTCTTCAACCACAAACGATCGAGAGTTTACGGATACTACGCGATAAGAAAACACCTTTCGTAGTCGCTGTCAATAAGATAGATAGAATCAACGGATGGTATACCGATAAAGGGCGCTCATTTGTTGAATCTTGGGACAATCAACGAGATGATGTTAAGCAATTATTTGAAGAGCGATATTGGAAATTACTTGGAGAATTTTCAGAACATGGCTTCAATATCGAACGATATGATAAGATTAGAGATTTCAAATCTAATTTAGCAATGGTTCCTTGTTCGGCTAAAGATGGTGAGGGATTACAGGATTTATTGACGGTTACAGTTGGTTTAGCTGAACGTTTTCTCGAAGATAGGCTAACCGATACTCTCGGCCCAGGTGAAGGTACTGTTTTGGAAATGAAGGATGAACGAGGATTGGGTAAGACGATTCATGTTATCCTTAATCGAGGAGAATTGAATCTGGGTGATTCAATTACTCTAGTCGGTCCCGATGGGCCAATTACTACTCACATCAAGGGCATGTTCCGGGCTAAAGGCATGTCAGAGATGCGAGATGCTGGAGATAGGTGGGATTCATGCGAGCATGCAATAGCAGCATGTGGTTTGAAAATAGTAGGACCGGGATTAGAAAAAGTCCTTGCAGGTACCATCTTGCGGCAAACAAACTCATCAGAATTATTAACGAAGGCTGAAAAGGAAGCTCGTAAAGAAGCAAGTATTTCTGTAGACCTTTCAGAAGAAGGGGTAGTGATTAAGGCAGATACTATCGGAGGATTGGAAGCTCTTGCTTTCGAGTTAAACAAGATGGAAATACCAATACGCATGGCAGCGATTGGCCCCATCAACAAAAGAGATATCCTCACAGCTCAAAGCGCTTCAGATCCATTAAATCAAATAATACTTGGATTTTCAGTACAAGGTAATTCAGAGGTATCATCACGTTTGGAAGGTGATGATGCAGAAGTAAAATTCATTTCACACGAAATCATCTATCGAATTTTGGATGAATTCGAACAATGGCGAGCAGATACAAAAGAAGAAATGGAAGCTGCTGAGCGTGAAAATTTAGTTTATCCTGGTCGGCTTCTTTACCTCGAGAATCACACATTTAGAAATAAAGGACCAGCGATTGTTGGTATGAGAGTTATTGGAGGCAGAGTCCATGTTGGACAGAGATTGATGAAACTTGACGGAACACAGGTTGGTCAAATCAAGAGTTTGCGAACTCGTAGTAGTGAAGAAGTAAAAGAAGCATCACAAGGCGACGAAGTAGCTGTAGCAGTAATGGGTCCAACCGTAGGCCGTCATATCGATGAAGGCGACGAATTTTGGGTTGACATACCTGCTTCTCATGCTAAACGACTCAGAAAGATCGAATTAACCCCTGTGGAAGAAGAAATACTCGAAGAAATAACTCGGCTTCATCGCAATAAGGACCATTTTTGGGGCCGATAATTTGACTTTTTGACGCAATACCTTGAAGTATGGTGTTAATTGGTTGTGCGTTGTACCCAAGGGGATTAGCACCATGCAAGCAGGAGCCGACCATCGAACTAAGGATTTGATTGCAACTGTAAGTTCAATCGCACACGCATTAATCAACGAAGCAGGAAAGGTAATTATTGGTAAAAATGAGAACCTCCGAAGAGTTACGGTAGGAATTCTATCTAACGGTAACATGTTGTTAGAAGATTTCCCTGGATTAGGTAAAACAATGCTCTCCAATACCTTTGCTAGAGCACTAGGTTGTAAGTTTAAGCGTGTTCAATTCACTCCCGATTTGCTACCTTCCGATATTATGGGTACATACATGTATGACCAAAAGTCTGGTGAATTCAAACTTCGTGCAGGTCCATTGTTCTCCAATATCCTACTAGCCGACGAAATTAACCGTGCTCCTCCTAAGACGCAAGCTGCTTTGCTTGAGGCTATGGAAGAAAAGCAGGTGACAATTGAGGGTATCACTCACAAATTACCTGCACCGTTCGTGGTATTGGCAACACAAAACCCAATCGAGCAAGAAGGTACATATCCGCTTCCAGAAGCTCAGATGGATCGTTTCTTGATGAAGATGAGCATGGGATACCCTGACCGTGCTGAAGAGAAGGCTATTTTAGCACGTAGGAAACTTCGTGGAAAAGATCAACACGATGTTGAGCAAATCACCTCTCCTAAGAAAGTGGTCGCAATGCAAAAAGCACTGGAAACAGTTCATGTCGACCCAGCGATTCTCTCTTACATCGTAGAAATGGTTCAAAGAACACGTGAAGACCACCGTGTGGTAAATGGAGCATCTCCACGTGCATGTCAAAACCTATTCAAGAGTGGTCGTGCAGTTGCTGCTATTGATGGTAGAGACTATGTTATTCCTGATGACATCAAAGGAATTGCATTACAAATTATATCTCACAGAATTGTTATGAAACCTGAGGCAAAGATTCGTGGAATAACAGGAATGCATATCGTTCGTAAGATTCTATCCGAAGTGCCAGTTCCAGTTATTCAACAAGGATGATTGTTATCCAACAAATGCGACTCTTTACAGAGGAGGGCTTTCTCGCTTGTATTGTTAGCACTCGGTGAGAAAAATGAATCCTTACAAAATGGTAGTTGCAGTCGCCAATCAAAAGGGCGGCTGTGCTAAGACTACCACTGCAGTAAATCTTGCAGCTGCATTAGCACAGGGTAATAGGAAATTCAAAATTCCACCAGCTAAAGTTTTGCTAATCGATTTAGATCCACAAGGCAATTGTGCAACATCATTTGGAGTTGAAAAGAAAAAGATTCGTAAAACAGCATATGATTTATTGGTAAACGACAGCGGTGAAGATTTACCGCTTATGGAAGAATATTTGTTATCTCCTGAAGACTTAACAGAATCTATGCGTAAAGCATGGTCAAAGAGAATGGATTCAGACCGTATCCCTACTGATCTTGGAGTGCAGAACCTTTGGTTACTTCCTAGCGATATACATCTTTCTGGTGCAGAAATAGAATTGTCTCATAGAATTGGTCGAGAGACTAGATTGCGCGAAGCATTAGCACCGATCATCGATGATTTTGATCACATAATTATCGATACCCCTCCTTCCCTAGGTTTACTATCGATAAACGCATTATGTGCGGCTAATTGGGTATTTATCCCTGTACAAGCAGAATATTATGCATTGGAAGGATTTAGCATGCTGATGAATAGTGTAAAGATGATACAAAAGAGAATCAACAGAAATCTAAAAATCTTTGGAGTTGCAATGACAATGGTCGATCAGAGATCTAAACTTTCGATGCATGTTTGTGATGAAGTTCAGTCTAAGATTCCTAAGAAGGTGTTCAAAACACCGATTCGTCGCCTCGCTAAAGTTGCAGAGGCTGCTTGGACTGGAGCACCAACTGTAATCTTGAATAAACCATCAAATAGCGGAGCTGGTGCTGGAAGTAGAGAATACTGGTCCCTTACTCGAGAATATCATCTTAGAGTATTAGAAATGCGTCGTAGTTATGGTGTTAAGGAACATTCTAGATTACTATTAGAGAAACAAGGCCGCAGATGATTTAGGGCTCATAAATCGCCAATTTGAGCCTTCTTGACGCGTCGTATTCAAGTAGTCACTAGTGGCCAAGGTAATTCATGACCGGTGAAGGCATGACCTCAGTTAGTGTAAGTTACGAGATTCGACGTCAGTTGAATACTATCCGTACCATGGATGGATTTCGTAGTGTTGATGAACTCCTTGCAGACTTAATTAGAACCCACAAGTTATCAAAAATGAATGGGGAATTAGACCGATTGCGAGGGCAAATGAAGGATGTGGCAGATGTAAATGCTGATCATCTAATCGATAGATTGAATCTTGCCCCATTCAAGGTATGAGGTGTAATTATGGATTGGAGACCAGGTGGATATAAGTTGACTACAGCTCATTTGGTAAGGGGTATTTTTGATGCCAACAGCGATGAAGCAGTTTTGATAAATAATGCAGCACATGGTAGAATCGAATTATTTGCAAGTCCAAAAAGTTGGAATGCAATATTGTGGCTAATAATGTCGACATTGAAAGTTGACGGGCAACCGGTATATTCTGGAACAGAACTCGGGGTATTGAAAGAATCACTTCCGATAGTTTGGCGAGATTAATTACTTGCCCATTTTAGCGAGCCATTCTTCGCCATACCATTTCCATTGTTCCATGGTCCAACCATCTGGTAATCCTTCCTTTGGTAGAGGAGGAGCTTCTTCTGGCATAACGGGTACCGGCTCTGCAACAGGTTCATTTTGAACCGGCATACCAGCCAATTCTTCCATTGATTTACTTTCTTCTAGAGATTGGTTAGAAACAGGCTGTACCTCTTCAAGTTCCATCTCATCTACTCTTTCTGTGGAAAGATCCATTGGTTCAATATCATCCTCCCACATCTTGTCGGATTCTACACCGCCCATTGCAGAAAGACCAGCTCGGTTTTCCAGTGCCTCTTCTTCAGCACTCATTGCCTCATTTCCTAAAGGCTCACCATAGGTTTTGATTAAAGCGGAACGACGTCGTGATTTAGTCAATCCCGAATAGAGTAACAATACAGCCACTACAATCAAAAATCCTGCACCAAGATAAGGTGCAATCTCTTTTGCAGACTCGATATAAGCAGCATTACCTTCAGTATCCCCCTCGGCATTTTGAGTTATATTCCAAGCAGAATAACTCAATTCGATTCCACCATTCTCTTGCTGTTCCTGTATATATTGCATGTATTCAGAGTCCCTATACCCTAGACAAGTATCTGAAACATCTGAAACATTTTGAGTGCAGTGCTGCTCTTCAGTTTGGACCAATTTATTTGAATCATCATAATCAGTTCCAAATCCTACTCCATCTCCATCATCATCTCTGTAAGAACTTGCATCATTTGGTAAATCATCACCTTGGTCGTAAAAACCATCACCATCAGAGTCGGGGCAGCCATACTTGTCCTGCACTTGGAAATCCAAACTGAAGTTACCATCAGTCGAAGCAAGAGGAAGCCATGCTTTCGTGGAACTACCAGCCTCTAATGGGCAACTATCAGGGAACCTTCCAGTTAGATTATCTCCATATCCATCTTCATCAAAGTCTTCCCATTGAGTATTATCATTGATCATTGTGTCTGCTCCATCTTCAGTAGTCCAGTTTTCAGTAGGATCTGAATATCCATCATTATCAGAGTCCTTGCATCCGCGGCGATCTTGAGTAGAAAACCCGTTTACACTAGGGCAATTATCTCCATTTGTACCACTTGCATTATCACCAAAGCCATCATTATCAGAATCGGCCCATTGTGAACTATCATCCACATATCTATCTCCACCTTCAGAAAGCGAATTGTCTCCGTAACCATCGCCATCAGAATCGGACCATTGGTAAGAATTGTTTATGAAAGCGTCCGAATTATTTCCCGAAGGATTGTCGCCATATCCATCTCCATCAGAATCGGCCCATTGGGAAAAATCATCAGGAAATGCATCGGGATTATTTCCATTTTGGTTATCACCATAACCATCACCATCAGTATCGGTTTGCTGTGTTGAGTCATCAACGAAATCATCATTGATATCTGTGACCCCATCTCCATCAGAATCCAAATCAAAAAGTCTGAATTTAGTTGATGTTGAAAAAGCGGATACAATATACAGTTCTCCAGAATCTTCAAAGAAACTTATCATAACTCTACCAGGTGAACTATATTCATTGGTTTCGGTCAAAGTTATGCCATCAACGATATGCAATTTGCCGTTTAGAGTTCCAACATGCAGATCTCCATTTTCTCCAATGGTGATGGAATTAATACTTTCTTGACTTGAGATTGTCATTTCTTCTTTACTCCAATCATTGACATCATACCTAAGCAATTGCCCGTTTGCACAACCGACTAATAGGTCGCCATCAGAATCAATTTTCAGAATAGTTGGATAGGAATTAAAATCTGAAAGTGTATTTGATAAAGACCCATCTTGAGCGTGTACCTTGACAAGATTATCTCTTCCACCAGTTACAATTCTTTCTTGTGAAATAATCGTCATTGCAGTCATCGCAGTATTGTGAGAAAATGTTACGTTACCTGTTGCCGTAGAAGAATCTCCCATCCCATCATTTGTTTGGCCACTATATTCTTTTGAACGTCTTTCGCTACTATCAGCAAACCAAAGATTACCCTCATTATCCCAAACTACAGAGTTTATATTCCTCGAAAGATTATACGAATCGCTTACAACAACTAATTCAGTATTGATTATCATAACGCCGTAAGAATGGGCTACTGCAATCAATAACCCAGTGGAATCCGGAGTTGCAGAATTTGCGGTTACATTCAATTCAATAGACCATTGGTAAATCAATTCTCCAGCCCCCCAAAAGTGACTGGAAATATTTCCTTCTGTATTCAATGTTAGTAATGTGTTTTCAGAAGAAAATGAAATATGTACTAATCGACCATCGATATCTTCTACAACACCTACTTCCAGTAGATTTGAACTAGCAGATGAAGTCGGAATTGAAGGTAGTAACAATATCGCTAGAACAATCGCAATCGCTCTTCTCATAAATTACGGGATGATGTAATACTCTATCAATCGCTCGGAGTGTCGCTTTCATGCATCATCTTCTTCAGAAGGCTCTTCAATTACTAAATCTGTAGCAGGTTTGATTACTGGCGTTAATTTTTTAATTGGCTTGATTACAGCATTTTCCGGCTCCTTCTTACCGCTTCCTGGACGAATACCTGGAGCAGATGAAGGAGGAGGCCCTCTTCTCTTTACAGGCTCTAAAACCTTAATATCTACAGGATTGAGTGTAGAAATTACAGGTCCTTTAGCTACTTCTAGAATCGTGATTGGAGTAAGCAAAACTTCTCCAGTAGTTTCTATTTCTAAATCTTCATCGACGGATTCTTCAAGCAATTCATCAACCATATCTTCCATTGTTGAATCAGTTTCAGGCTCAGCAAGATCCAACATTTCTGGGACTTCTTCGATTTCAGGAATCTCTTGCGGTTGCGGTTCTATTGGTTGTGGAGCCACTACTGGTTGAGGAGCTACAACTGGTTGAGGGGTTATTGGTTGACGTATTACCTTCTGGTGCACTGGTTGAGGTAGAGCTACGCCAGCTTTCATAGGGCCGCCTAATCCTCCCGAGATAGGTGCTTTAACCGGAGTAGGCATTGG